>OHBE01000446.1_pt1 | contig 47028 bp, 50 predicted proteins | sample 1577231 | NCBI WGS metagenome assembly OHBE01 (sample SAMEA3541506, study PRJEB24748) | human gut metagenome | biome: human gut; feature: human-associated habitat; material: faeces | place: China | collected 2012 | reverse complement strand
AAAAGCCGGCAGAGCTTCCGGCGGAATCGGCTGAAGCATATCTGCCCGATGATATCGAGCTTCCGGAAGGCCCAGAAGAAAGTCCACGCTCACGCCGTAAAGCTCGGACATCTGAATCAGGGATTCCACAGAAGGATTCTTCCTCTCGCCCTCCCACGCGCTCAATGTCGGTTGCGAAACGCCAAGCATTTTGGCTGCCGCCGTTAGCGTAATCCTTTTCTGTTTTCTTGCCAATCTATATCGCCGAGCCGTAAAAATACCCCCTTCGGCAAACCGCGAAGCTTCGCAGCGCGCATTGTCGGTTATTCTTTGTCCCTATTGACATTGACGGCAACTCCGTTGAATTCCAAATGATCTTCTACCGGAACGATTAACACCTTTTGACCGTCGATGACCTTCGCTTCCACAAGATGGCTGTATTCAGGGTCGATGGAGAGTGACACCTTCTCCGTTTTCAGCTCTACTTTCTTTGCATCAATCAGGTTGGCCGGATTGAGAACGGCGCCTACGCCGAACCGTTCCCCACAGGCAGCTTGAAAAGCTTCCGCCTGTTCCTCCGAAGCACCGCAATCCAAAATGATCTTGCTCACTTCACAGGGGCTGACAGTCAGCGGCTCCGGATCCTTCGTCTCCCGATGCTCTTCAATCATTGCGGCAAGCTGACCGTGGATTGCCTGCACGATCTCAAGGCTGCAGGCGCTGCCCAACGACTCGGAAAGAGCGGATTCAAAGGCCTCCCGCTGTTCTGCGGCCGACATGGGCAAATCGGTATGGAATATTGCGTCGATAAACTCCTGATGCAGTTCTCCCTCTTTGCGGGAGTAGAACAACGCATTGTAGATGTTGGCGCTGCGGTTATCAAAGGCCGGGAACAGGAAGCCCAGCTCCGGCGCAGCGACAGTTTGACTGGCGGCACAATGAAACTCGTTATCTCCGGAGAAATAGCCCAATTCCGTTTTTCCCGTTTTAACCGGGCAGACCGCACACAGAATATAGGAAAAGACCTCATCCGAGCCCTCGGCTCGCAGGGCGTTCCGATTTCGATGGGGTACATCATAGCTGTCGCTTGCCAGCAGCAACAGATAATTGCTCTCGCCCATGTCCAACGATTGAATGACTTTCTGATAAAATGCCTGCCGCACCCGAGTATCCTTCGCACCGGATGCGCGCAGCTCCATCAACATTCTGTGTTCTTCCCCCGTCATGACCTGTTGGTTGGAAAACACAATATCGATCAGGTTTTTCCCGAGTGCTCCTGACAGTGTCTTTTTCAGCAGGCTGAGGTATTTTTCAGCTTCCTCCTGCGTCACCATGCCAAGCGACTCGTCCAAATCGGCTATAATCTCCTTATTGCTATTGACAAAGCAGCCGTAGATACGGTTGATGGCATTTTTATCCGGCTTCCAGCGGCGCCGCAGCTCGTTGAGTTCTTTTTGGTTCATTGGTTTTATCAGACCTTTCGTTATGATATTTGGTTGGTAGCATTGTGGCAGTTCAGATACATGTTCGGCTTTTCACCGTACTTGACATTCCGCATCAGCATTATGCCTGTATTTGAGCATCATTTCTTTTACGACAGGCGGTCAGCCTCTTCACAAGAGAATTCCAAATGATGCTCTTCACAGTATCTGCGGATCACGAGAAGCATCATTTTTGTCGGAAGTGACCTTCCGTTTTCCCATCGGTTTACGGAGGTATAGCTGACACCCAATTCTTTGGCAAGCTGAGCTTGGGACAGCCTCCGTTCACTGCGCAGTTTCAGAATCGCATCTGCAAAGGTCATTTGCTCCACCTCTCTTATGTAGCACAGTATAGCATATTATGCCTTCACTAAGCAAGCCCAGAATTGTACATCCCATTCAATAAACAACAAGAGGATACCGCCTCTTCTATTCTGTTTCGCTTACGTTTTCGCGCGGAATACTCACTTTCCGACACAGAGTAAAAGATGACGCGGGGCGCAGCAGCCATTATCAGCTGCTGCGCCCCGCGTTTTTCTATGCGGTACACGGCAAAATTGATTCTACTTAACTGTGGGTATATAGCGCAACTATTTCTGCTTTGCAATACCCAAAATTGTTCCCGTTTGTACAGTATCCATGTTTTGGATGACGGCATAATAGTTATATGCCGTATCGAGATTAGTAAATGAAACGTAGGTGGTGCCGCCGCTCATAGGACTTGACCATGGGAGATTCATAGTAGTAGCAGCAACACTTACTCCATTGCTCTTGTACAAGGTAACCTTGATATGCGGAGATGCACCGGCAATACTTTGCAAACCGATTTTGATTGTACTTTTCGTAATGCTGTATGTATTCGTCCGATAAGTAGAGTTTGCCTGTAGTGTCCCGACAGTGAACGTGTCCTGACCTGCGGAAAGGTCAACCACACTTCTGGCGCGGCGGGGAGTTGAAAAGTCGTAAAGAGAGGATAGGTCTTCATCGACGACTTCCACGAAAACCCCTACTTTTGCAGTGCTTTGATCCTCGGATGCAGCAAATGCTGAAATAGGAGCTAACGAACACACCAGCAAAAGTGACAAAACGATAGACAGTATCTTCTTCATTGATTACGCTCCTTTCTACGAGAGAACACATGGATGCTTGCAGTTTCTTCGATTCAATGCACAATGTATTTAGCACATTTCAACCACCACCTTTTGAAAATACTTGCTTGCCATGAATAAAACCCGAACTCTGTTCACCGCTTATTTCCTATGATTTCTTACCAATATCAACTATTCTGATTATAGTGGGACACAGAACGACATTAAATAAGACTTCAAAGATGAAGTTTCCACCTATCAACACGGTGAAGATAAAAAGATTTACCGATCCTGCAAACCCAAAAGTCTGAGCAATTTCTTTAATTCCATTGAGAAAGAAAATATAACATCCAGCAAGGAATACTCCTGTGTTGACAATTGGACAGACAAATGTAGCTAAAAATGTAGCAAAGAGCCGGTTTTTTGATGCGCAGTGACGGTAAGTTATACCCGTAATCAGACCCGCAAGCAGTCCCTTTACAATAACTATCAGAATGGTTGCTAGAGGGTTAATTGCAAAGAAAACTGACGCATCGCCTGATAAAAGGACGGTTACTCCAAAGACAAGTCCCAACCATGTACTGGCCTTTGTTCCGTATAGAGCAGCCCCAATAACAATGGGCACCAATACAAGTGAAACCGAAAAAGTTCCAAATTTAATAAAGCTCCCCAACAGTTGCAGGACAACCACAACTGCGGAAACTATTGCGGTTCCAACTAAACTCTGTATATCGTTTTTCTTCATTTTGCTTCCTCAAAAAGCACTTATTTGTTCTGCATCGCCTGTAAAAATGCTTCCCAAAATGTGAGCTGACTACTGACCGTTATACTTATATCGGGCATATTATCTATGGTGATTGAATAACGGTTCTGGCTCGACAAATTAGTAAAGATACAGGTTTCCTGATTTTCGTCCATGTGGCTCAACAGAATATTTTCATTCTTATCTTCTGTATTCCAAAGCCGCACCGTCACAGCTTCGTCTAAGGGAGCATTTGTTCTTACAATTATCTTCGTTGTGTTGGTGAAAAAATTATAAGTGCCTATATCTTGCGCAGAACAGGAAAAATCGTCCTCAGAGAGGTTGACCGTGCTTCCCGCGTTATCAATAGATACCGTTGAGCCTTGCTCACTTAATATCATCATTGTCTTGCCTATGAAAAAGAGAAAAAGTACCGCCAGCAGGCCAAGTATTACCGTAAATACTGTGACAAACAGTTTTCGTTTCCTCATTTTTTTTGAAAGTGAAAGCGCAATTTCATCCGTCCTTATGTCGGATGTTTCGGCTGCAATAGTAGGCAAAGTGTTCTGCAAATGAAGATATTTTTTTCTGCATTTTTCACAAGTTCTCATGTGTTCCTCAACTGCCTGTCGGCTATCCTTAGAGCAGCAACCATCCATATAAAGCGGAAGCAGATCCTCTGCAATACCGCAAGTGACATTGTTCATATAGATTCCTCCATCTCGTCCATTATTTTAAGCTTCGCTCTGAAAAAAGTGACTTTTGCCCAAGATTCGGACTTTCCAAAAATATTTGATATTTCCTTGAAACTGAGGTCTCCTAATACCCGAAGCAAAAAGACTTCTTTATATGAATCAGCAAGCCCGTGAACGATTTTATATATTGTAACAGCCTGTTCCTTATCCATGAAATGTTCAACAAAGTCTGTTTTATTAGATGGGCGATCTGCTTCTTCCGCAGTTGCTGTTTTTGCTTTTCTTTTACAATCCTTGAAATACTCGTTTTTGGCGATTGCACAAAGCCAAGTTTCAATTTTGCTTTCTCCTCTATATTTGTCAAAATTGATATATGCTCGGTAAAAAGTTTCTGCCGTTATTTCTTCTGCACTCGTAAAGTCTCCACCAAGGGAAAGCAAATATCGAAAAACAAGAGGACTGTATTTTGAATAAATGACTTCAAACTCATCCATACATACCCCTCCTATCCTTTCAATCTATTTATTAGATTCCTATCGAGTCAAAAAGTTACAAAAATAAGATTATTCTCTTTCAAGTGTTTTATCCTTTGAATTGTGACAACTTTTCTTCTTTTCTTCTGAAAAACACAATCCTTGATTTACTCGTTCTCCTATACTCATGACATATCCCAAAGCTGAGATTCTCGAAATGACCGACACCGGGATACACAAAGTCGAATATACAGAGACAGAACATTATAAAATCACAAAACAGTTTTTGGATGACCCTGAACGAATGCTGAGATACTTATTCCGCGATTAAGGGAAAGGTCTGGATGTGAAATGGAAAAATACAGAGAAATAATCGGCCTCCCTCACCCCGTCTCCAAGACGCGACCACAGATGCCAATGTCAGATCGTGCGGCGCAGTTCGCACCCTTCGCAGCTCTCACCGGCTACGACTCCGCTATCAAGGAAACCGGGCGTCTAACCGATGAAAGGATCGAGCTTGACGAGGAAGCACTGACTACATTGGACATGAAGTATCAGCTTCTCATGGATGCCCTCGATGACGAACCGGAAGTCACCATTACCTACTTCCAGCCTGATGAGAGGAAGACTGGCGGCAAATATGTATCGGCAACCGGCGCGGTCAAAAAGGTCGATGATTTTGAGCGAAGGATCATCATGCAGGACGGCTTGAAGATTCTGATGGATGATGTTCTAAGTATTGACGGAGAGCTGTTCACATCGTTGGAATAATGTCGCTTACCATGCGACCAAACGAAGTAAATACCGAAGTACAATATGACTGTATTGCCGCGTACCACAGGCATTGCTGTCACGATAAATGGAAATTAGCAGCGGCAGCAGAAACGCGCAGGTCAGCACCGCAAACAGCGCCGCACGACGGCGGGGCTACGCGTGAATGAGCGTTTCATATAGAGCAGATAGGTCATAAATAAGCCTCCTGTTCAACATGGTTTATAAAATGACGACAGGGCAGCGACCTTGCTGCGCAAAGCCACTGCCCTGTGTATATGGCCTGTGGGCTTTGCGGTGTCAATCGCGCCTACGGGTCGATGATTTATGTATCAAATTTCCCTTTTATATGTCCTTATGTGGCTCCGTAATTGTCGCCACCACCTCCCGCAGTTCCTCACTGAACTCGTCGAGATCGCCGAGTGTGATAACTCCCTCATTGATCATACGGCAGATGATTGAAAGAGGATCCGATCCTCTCATGGACATCTGCACGCCGGCACAGCGTCTATCCTCACGGATACGCTTGCATAACTTCCAAAACTTATCAGCTTCGGAACCGTCTCCACGCAACAATTCGATATATTCCTTGTTCAGCCTCCCGATATAAGCCTCCTGCCATCCGGCAAGCTTGCTTCGGAACAGAAGCCAATCCCGTTTAGAACTCCAATTGGATTGCATGCTTTTGCCTCCTCTCCTTGAACTTCATTAATCATCCTGATTTCTTTCAAATTCACGGAACAGAAAGTGAAAACGCTGCTGTGCCGCACCATACACATCAATATCCGGATATTTCCTTTTCGCCGTCTCACGTTTTACATCGCAGCGTATATCTATTCTTATTATATTATAAAAAGTGCATCAAGTAAAAACAATCTGCATATTTTAAGGAGTTTTTAATTTTTAGAGCACCTGTTTTTCACTGTATTTGCTCTCCTTAATAGTGTTGCACCTTCTCTGCGCCCGTTGCACCGATCAGGCGCGGCGCGCCCAGCGCTCCGGCGTTTCATTTGCTGGCAGAAGCCTCCGTGCTCATTCCTCCAAAATCCCGTTGACCGCATTATGGTCATACGAGTACATGGATTATCACGTGGACAGCGAATAACGATACAGCGGAAAGGGCGGAGCGATCGCAGAGGACGACCTTCGTGCCGCTCTGGACAAACTCGGCATCGGGGCCCCGATGCGACCAATTTTGTCACCGTGGACGAGGGAGCGGGAAGGTACGCTTTTCGGGCAGAATGTGTAGTAGAGGATGATATGCTTACCAATGGCGAATTGGCCTGCCGGGTGACAGAGGAGGGGATTCTTTACCAAGAAGATAACTTCCTTTCCGTCAGCACCCTTTGTGGAAACGCTATGGTATTTGCGCCAAGTATCGGAGAAAAGTGTTTTGTGGAGAAAAGAGAGCAGAAGCAGGAGCGATCCTGCGGCATTTAGTCAAGTATATTTTTGCGGATACCACTCTTCAACTGCACAAAAGCTAATTACAGCATACAACCCAATAACGAAAACAGCACACAGCGAGGCAAAAAGCAGGCTGTGCGCTGTCATCTGTCATAAAGGCTTACAAACTTCGGGCTGGGTAAGCAATTGGCAGAAGCTGTATGGAGTGTGTTTGACAAAAATCTCCTTGTGAATGAACTTCACTTTTTCGTGGAAAAGCAAAAACTAACACGTGATTTAAAGCTGTAGAAATGTGACTTCATTTCCCCTGCACATGGTATAAATCCGCTTTATTCTGGACGGGGGAAACAAAGCAGCATCCGGGCTTGTAATAATTGTTTTGCTGTTCATTCCCGAGAGCGTGCAGTGAACGATTCTAAATGAAGCTCACAAAACTTATTTAGGGCATGCTTTCTCGAATTGCACGAGAAATAATCAAAACGGACATCAAGCTCGAAAGTGAATAGCCATCTTTCCATGAAGCCAGAAGTCCACAGGCTTACGCAACAGAACCGGCTTATGTTTCGCCAAGGCCACCATCGATCAATCCGATCAGAACGTCCACCGCCTCTTTTTCATCGGGACCATCAGCGCTTACCTTGACCTGTGAACCTTGCGACAGTGCCAAAGTCAGCACCTTAATTATAGATTTCGCATTTGCTGTATTATTTCGATCCTCCAAGTTTAAGTTGCAAATTGTGATATCAGACTGAAAACGTTTTGCCTCATTAACAAATACAGATGCCGGTCTTGCATGAATCCCTGTCCGATTAATAACCGTTGTTGTTCTCTGATACATCACTTTTTCTCCTTTCATTGGGTCAATACTGATTTCTCTTGCAATGCAGAAACTTCTCCATGCACTGCTCCACCTCATCCGCGTCAGAACAGTCCAACACCGCTGTCGCCACCGCTTCCAAATCAGACAGTTCAAAGCGTGAGAGCATCTGCTTGACCACTGGGATGGAATTTGCAGACATGGATAGCTTACGCATCCCCAGCCCCACAAGTACACAGGCCGCATACTTGTCTCCGCCTAACTCCCCGCAAATGGAAAGGGGCTTATTTTCCTTTTGAAATGCCCGGACAGTCATGGCAATCGCCCGATATAACGCTGGATGCGAAGAACGGCAGTATTTTGCCACTGAAGAATTCATTCGATCTGCAGCGGTCAAGTATTGGCACAGGTCATTGCTGCCGATAGAGGCAAAATCCACCTGCTTTGCCAGTTGGTCCGCCATCATCACCGCAGCCGGAGTTTCTATCATCACGCCCAGTTTAATGCTATTCTTAACCTTAATGCCGCTTTGCTCCAAGCGGGCTTTTTCCTCCATTACAATAATTCTCGCCTTTTCAAAATCCTCAAGCCCAGACACCATTGGGAACATGATCCACAACGTCCCATATACTGAAGCCCTAATCGCTGCTCGAAGTTGGGTACGTAAGATATCCTCATTTTCAAAGCACAGTCGCAGCGCGCGAATCCCCAAAAATGGGTTTTCCTCTTGAGGCAGATTAAAATAAGGAAGGGATTTATCTCCACCGATATCCAATGTACGTAGCGTCACCGGTCGATCACCGTACTCCAGTAGCACCCTTTTATAGGCTGTAAACTGCTCCTCTTCAGTAGGCATATGGTCGGATTCCATGTAAAGAAATTCTGTGCGGAGCAGCCCCACGCAGTCGGTTGCCGCAGATGCCTCTAATGCCTCCGGCGTTGGTCTTCCCAAATTCAGCCCAATTTCTATCGGTGTGCCGTCCCTTGTCTTTCCAGGAAGACACAAGAACTCCTCACTGATTCTTTTTTGCATCGCATATGCCTTCTGTTGCAATACTGCCTCTTTCTGTTCCAGCGGCGTGGGATCGGTGTGCAGCCTACCTGTCACAGCGTCCAAAATAACCACCTCTCCGGGAGATATAAGGTGCACAATATCTGGAATGCCAAGCACCGCCGGAATTCCCAATCCACGGGCAATAATGGCAGAGTGGGAGGTGTAACCACCTTTTGAGGCAACGATTCCTATAACATTCTTCCGATCCATAGTCGCAGTATCGGAAGGTAATAGATCGTCACAGATAATAACGGCTGGTTCTTCCAGCCGGGATAGATTTTGCTCCGGGACGTTCAATAGAAACCGTAGCATACGCTGCTGTACATCCAACAGATCATGGGCTCTTTGCACCATAAAATCATCTTTTAGTGATGCCATCAAATCGGCGTACTGCTGGTATACTGTCTCCACTGCAGCAGCTGCCTCCATCCCATTGCCAATAGCTGATCGGATCTCTTCAGTGATCTCCTCATCATCTATCATGTCCAGATGGGCAGCAAAGATTTCCGCCTTATTATCGTCCCTTCCGGCAAAGGAGGCCTGGATTTCCAGCAGACTTTTCTGTGCCTTTCGTACCGCATCCTCGTACCGCGCCAACTCATGCATCGGTGAAGATGCTACAATCCGCTCCGACGCGGTCAAGATTTTCGGATCATATACAAGTGCCCTGCCAATGGCAATACCGGGAGATACCGAGTTTCCTTTGTAAATCATTCAATCTGCTCCTCCCCCTGCATAAATACTACGACGCAGTTTTTGATAGTTTTCCTCTAATGTCCCCTCTGCCGCATATAGGCTGGAGGTTCCCGCTACAAATATGTTTGCCCCCGCCCGACGCATTTTTTCAGCATTGATAAATGATACATTACCATCCGCCTCAATTAGAATGCTGCTTCTGAATTCATCCAACAGATGCTTGGCACTTCGGATTTTATCCAAAGTCTGTGGAATCATCCTTTGACCAGCAAATCCCGGGTTGATGGTCATGACCAGTAAAAGATCAAGCTCCGGCAGCATCCAACGACAGTAGTCTAATGGCGTTGCCGGATTAAGTGCAAGCCCTGCCTTTGCGCCTCGTCTATGTATTTCCGCAAGTGATTTTTGAATATGTGGTGTGCTTTCTGCGTGGACGGTGACATAATCGTTTTGCTCAAAAGGAATAAAAGCGAGCTTTTGATCTGGACGCTGGATCATAAGGTGGATATCCAAGGGCAGATTTGTGATTCTGTGAAGCAACGGAATAAACTCGGTTCCTAAACAATAGTTGGAAACAAAATCCCCATCCATAATATCAACATGGAGCATTTCTATTCCCATTGATTCCAGCTGTCGCACATGCTCCTCAAGCCTCTCTAGCGGACAGCATGCAATTGATGGAGAGATATACACCGGACCATTCATCTGTTTTCCTCCCACATTTTCTAATTCTATCAGATAATCCGTATAAACTATGATAAATCTCATGTCACATTTTGCGATTTCTTTTCACTCTTTTAGAGCTTTTTGCAAAATATGCGAAATATGTCTTGTTTTTTATTCATTATTAATGTATTCTAATAATAAGAATTGTATTTGCTAAACTGTTTCAGAACTGTTTCATATCCACATCTAATAGGACATTCTGAAAAACAGCTGAAAGATTTTTTAAAGGAGCTTATGTATGATTGCCACCGAACGATTCGACTATATCCTTAAAAAGCTGGAACAAGAAACAACTGTAACCATAAAAGACATTGCCACCAGTCTGCATGTTTCCGAGGCAACAGTACGCCGAGACTTTGAGCGTTTGGAACAAAAAGGGCTGGCGCTGCGCGTGCGTGCCGGCGCCACTAAAGTCGACTCCCCATCTCTTGGAAACGTTGCGCCGTTAATCACTAGCGAAAAGCTTACCGAGCACATGGAAGAGAAAAACGCTATTGCAAAATTTGCCGCCGGATTAATTGAAGACGGTCAGTGCATTTTTCTGGATGGTGGCACCTCGGTAGCTCAGCTTATCGATTTCATACAAGATAAGCGAGTCAAAATCGTCACACCCAATCTTTTAATTCCCCGAAAGCTTACCAACATGGATATGGATATCTTCTTGATTGGTGGAAGATATATGCACTTCCATGAGAGTACCGTAGGCACCTATGCGGAAAAAATGATCTCGCAGTTTCATTTTGACTATGCCTTCTTTGGCTGCTCCGGAATCGAGCTTAATAACCAACTTGCATACAATGACGATATTGAGACCGTTCCTGTAAAGGAGGTTGCCATGCGCTGTGCCGAAAAGAGCGTGCTATTAGCGGATTCAAGCAAGATAGGAAAAACCAGTGTGTGTCGCTTTTCCCCAATCAGCTCATTTGACAATGTTATCATTTTTGAACCGGAAAGCATCTCCATCGATTTTCCATCGAATTTTACAATAATCAAAGAATGATTGACTTTGGGAATAGGCATCCGAGCGCTGTGGTTCGGATGCCTTTTTTATAATATTTTATCCCAGTGCCTTATGGATAGCAACAACTGCATCCCGTGCCGTAAGGTGATATGCTTCCTTTAGCCGGTCAACCATCCCCACCTGTCCAAAAATCTCAGTGGCGCCCAATTTCAACAGCGGTACCCCAACACCATTCTTCGCCAGTACATCGGCAACAGCGCTGCCAATGCCATTTACGGTGCCGTGGTTTTCATAGGTCACCACCAACCTCTTGCCCTTTGCTTCGTTTAAAATCAGCTCCTCATCAAATGGTTTAATTGTGACCGGATCAATAACTTCCACGCTGACGCCGTCGGCCATCAGAATATCAGCTGCATCCAAAGCATCGCCCATTAGATAGCCGCTTCCAACCAGCAGCACCTCATCACCCGGGATAAGAATCTTCCCCTTGCCTAACTCAAACCTCGTCTCCGGTTCATATACCTCTGTGACATTCTTTCGGTAGGCGCGGATGTAGTGAATAGCGCCGTCATTGCGAGAAAGACACTCTCGCACCATCCAATCCAACTGTACCTGATCACAGGGGTCGCATACGATAGCATTGGGAATCGTCCGCATGATTGCCATGTCCTCAAAACAAGTATGCGTGCCGCCATCGAAGCCAGAACAGATACCCGGGTCGGATCCAAATACATTAATAGTATTCTTTTGATAAGCACAGGAGATATATAGCTGATCCAACGCGCGGCGGGCAACAAATGCCGCCATGGTATGAACAACAGGGATATAGCCACGCAGAGACAAACCGGCTGCTACACCTACCATATTGGCCTCACAAATTCCACATTCAATAAATCGATCTGGATGGGTATCCTTGAAACGCAGGAAAAACGATGCACCACCTAAATCCGCATCCAGTACCATGATGCGGTCGTCCTTTTCCAGCATTTCTTCCATAGTTGCGCCTAACTGATTGCGGAGCTCACCACCAAGGGTTCTATTTTTCTTCAGCATTTTTATTCCTCCTCCGTTATTCTTTTCAGTTCAATGATTGCTGCATCAATAACGGCACGGCCTTCCTCAAACACCTTCGGGGAATGGTTATCCTGCATTTCCTCGTAGTACCTAATGCCCTGACCCTTAACGGTATCCAAAACAATGCATACTGCCTGATCCTTCACCGCCTTCGCCGCATTGATGCCTTCATCAATGGCTTCCTCGCTGGCTCCATCTACGGTAATACACCAGAAGCCAAACGCTTTCATTTTTTCTTCAAAGCTAAATGGCTTCAGCACCTCCTCACAGTATCCATCGTGCTGGCGCTTATTATAATCGATGAACACGATGCAGTTATTTAGCTTATTGTGGGCCATAAACTGGAATGCCTCCCAGTTTTGCCCTTCATTCATCTCGCCATCTCCCAGACAAACATAAACATACTGGTTATCTCTACCTGCGTGCTTTAAGCCGTATGCAATGCCAGCTGCAACGCTAGCGCCTTGCCCCAATGAGCCGCAGGTTACATCGATTCCGGGAGTAAGGAGACGATCCACATGGCTGGGGATCTTGGTCCCAATATCATCCATCGTCAGTAGCAGACTTTTATCAAAAAATCCATTTTCCGCCAAGGCCGCCTCTACCGCCGGTGCTGCATGTCCTTTACTCATCACTAGGTAGTCTCTCCCTTCCCAGTGAGGGTTTTTAGGGTCAAACTTCATCTGCTTTCCGTACAATACACTAATCAGCTCGGTAACGGAAAGACAGCCTCCAATATGTCCCATCCCACGCTGTCTAAACATTTCTAGCTGGTCAATGCGCAGTTGAGCAGAAAACCTTTTCAATCTTCTTAATTCTTTTACGTCCATAATATACCTCCTAAAGTGGTTGATCTATTTACACACTGCTCTCACGTGCAGTCATACGCCCAATAGGATGCTGATTTCCCCGATAAAATCTCCTTATATTCCTTCATTAGCGGGTGCTGCTTCCATGTTGCATTGGTTTCTGCCACATAGTATGAGATAAGCTGAATGAACGCCAGCGTGTACAGCGGAGTCAGCTTTTCCTTAATAGTATTGGTCACCCGCATTACTTCTTTGCCCTCTATTTCTGGGTTGTTACTTATGATAAATACACGGTCGGTCATTGCTCTTGCCGCCTTGCAGGATTGCATGATTCGCTGTGTCGTCTCATCTCCCGGATCAATAAAGATAAAATTGTAGTTGGGGGTCAGCTGGACCTGCGGTCCATGGATTGCTTCATCTACCTCATAGCCCACCGCAACAATATGAACCGTTTCCCCGATTTTAACAGCTCCTTCCAATGCGGTGCCATAGTTTGCGCCAGCGCCTATCACATACACCCGCTCCATAGACAGTAATTTCTGCTTATTTGCTTCAAAGTAGGCAGGAAAACCGTGGATCTGCTCCTCGTAGTTGTCAATGCTTCGTAACATTTCATCTTTTTCTTCCTCCACCTGCTTTTCGCTTATTCTCCCCCCGGCATATGCCGCATACAGGGCGAATAGCATCAGGAACACCGTAAGTGTTACAACACCTTTGGAAACAAAGTCGAGTTTTTCTCCGCCTAGGCCGTAATCCACAACATAATCGGCCTCCCGTTCAAAGTCAGAGTGTGCATTGCCTGTCAGCCCTATCGCTGGTATCCCCAGCTTCTTACACAGTCGCAGTGACTCGATTGTATTAGTACTACATCCACTTTGCGAAATGCAAACGACAAAATCGTCCTCCCGCATATTGTGCTCGTAATAGTTAAATGTAAATGGGGTAATTACCTTTATCTCAACACCGAGATGCTCCCGCATATAGTAGCGTGCACAATGAGCAGCGTTACAGCTGGAGCCGCATGCTACTAGCCAAACGCTCCTATAAGGGCGATTTGTAAAAAGCTCTACCATCTTTTCTGTGAGTACTTTAGCATTATATATATTTTTACGAACCTGTGCAGGTGTTTCCATGATATATTTCAGCATGGAAGGGGCATTACTATCCATCGAAAATCCATCCTTTCTTTGCCGGAATCCACTTAAATCGTTACTGTTTTTTTGCTTACCCCCTTGGGATTGTCTGGGTCATAACCTCTGGAAAGGCTGCACAGACAGGAAAACATCTGCGAAAAAACAGCACCGGAGAATACCGCCTGAATTCCATCATACTGTGGGGGAAGCAGCACACCGGTATCACCCAGCGCCAAATACTTCTCTTTATTAGTCACAACAGTACACCAAATATTTGATTCTTCCTTGAGTCGGTGCAGCAGAGCTTCTGCACAGTAGTCCGTCTGTTCATCTGCCAAGAAAAACATATAAGGCACAAACCGCTGGGCGGTCGCAATGGGACCATGGCGATAATCTGCAGAGCCATAGCAGCGGGCATCAAGGTAACTAGTCTCCTGAATCTTAAGTTCGGTTTCATTTGCCAAGGCATCCATCAATCCACGCCCGATGATCAACATATGTTCAGTCTCTCGATAAAAACGTACAACATCGCGGACCTGACCCTCAAGCACTGTTAGCGAATCGGAAATGATCTGTGGGATGATATCCAACGTGTGTAAAAGCTCCGAGTCCTCCGAAATATATGCAGCAATAGCGGTCAGCACAACAACCTGCGTCATGTAGGATTTTCCAGCGGTAACGCTGTTTTCTGGACCGCAGTGGTTGTTAATCTGATATTTACCCGCTTGTGTCATAAGAGAACCTTCCACATTGGTCAAACTGACACACAGTCCTCCCTGAATATCGCACTCCCTCATGACCTCATAAATGTCCTGGGCACCCCCGGACTGGGAAACAGCAATCATCAGCACGTTAGAATAATCAGGCTTTGACCTGTATGCGGTAACCACACTGGGAGCGCTGATACTAACCACCATACCGCACCGACTTTCAAATAGGTAACGTCCCACAAGATTCGCGTGATCGCTGGAACCTCTCCCCACCAGAACAACTGTCTTAATATTTCTTGCTTTTACCTCATCGGCGATCTGTCTGCAAATCTCACAGTTGGCTGCTAAACAATCTGCTACAGCCTGAGGTTGTTCAAAGATTTCTTTCCAGAAAATAGATGTGCTTGTATCGATCATCAAAAAACTCCTCTCATTTTTTATTTTCCTCTTGATTAATGGGGATAATATGTGTTAAATTGTAAAAAGGCGAAAGAACTTGAATTAACTTGCAAAAAGGAGACTTCATTATGAAATATAATGGAATCCTATTTGATTTAGACGGTACCCTATGGGATGCCTGTCGGAGTGTTGCCGAAAGCTGGCGCCAGACCTTGGTAAATCGGTTTGGGGCTTCACAAGTACCATCCCTTTCTGACATTCAAAGCATCATGGGAATGACTGGATCGCAGATCGGTCATACACTGTTTTCTAATATTGGGGAAGACCCAGTCCTCGTATTTGAGGCTTGTGCAAAGGATGAATGTGACTACCTCGCTATTCACGGTGGCACCATATACCCTGGCGTGGAAGAGCTGCTTCGAACACTTTCCGGTAGATGCCCGCTATTCTTGGTCAGTAACTGTCAGGAAGGATACATCGAAGCATTTTTCCGCTACACCGGCTTCGGCATATATTTCGCTGATTGCGAATGTGAGGGTCATACCAAAAAATCAAAGTCCGATAACATTTGTGATGTCATCGAGCGCAATAAGATATCAGCGCCCGTTTACATTGGCGATACCGAAATGGATGAGTCTAGCGCCATTATGGCTGGATGCCCTTTTATCCATGCCGCCTATGGATTCGGGGCTGCTCAACATCCTGCTGCAGTGATAAATACGCCGCTTGAGCTTATAAAAGTCCTTGAATTAGATAAGTAGTCCATCCAGTTCCAACAGGTCTTCCGCACTATTCACTTGCATTAGCTTTTCCAATAGTTCCTCATCAGAGAGGATGAGGAATAGCTGCCTCATATTGTTCAGGTGCTCGTCCTCATCTACTGCTGCCAATGTAAAGAAAAGCACAGCATCTTTCTCATGGTCATTTTCATCAAAATGTACCGGGTTTTCAAACTTTGCAAAGGCAACGGCAGTTTTCCGCACGCTGGGAGAACCATTGGTGGAATGCGGAATTGCAAGCCCTGGTATAATAACAATATAGGGGCCCAATTCCTCTACGCACTCTATAATTCGCTGTGCATACTCTTCTGTCGCACAGCCTGCTGTGACCAATGGGGCACAGCTCTTTTTTATTGCGTCCTTCCAATCGGAAGCTTCTTTATAAAAGGCGCATCGGTTTCCTTCAACAATGTCCTTTAGCAGCACACCATTTCCTCCAATTCTATATTGATGCTTTTATTATAGTGGATTTGCAAAATATTTCAATATCTTTCACTGAATAATTCCGTATTAGATTTAATTTTGTCATTTTATGCAAAAAACGCATTCTTTCTTTGTCAATATTATAGATTTTTATTGTTTTTAGCTAAAATTATTGACATCATATGCATAAAATGTTACTGTGTTTATAAGTAAACGGGGTGTTCTGCGGAATATATTGCACAAATCCAAATTTGAAAGTATATTTTTGCAACATATTGTAAGAATTCATGGTCAGGCCCCTACTATTATCTTATGACAAAGAAGGTGTTTTGCAAAAATGCCTAGTATTCTAATGGTATGCGGTAATGGCTGCGGCAGCAGTTTGGTTTGTCAAATGGCTGTAGAAGCCGTTTTAAAAGAACTGGGTGTGCAAGCAAGGGTAGATCACAGCGATATGCTGTCGGCTTCATCTAAATCTGCCGATATTTTGATTGCCGGTGTTAATTTCAAACCGCACTTTGACAAATTTCCGTCGTTCCCCAATAAAATCTATCTTAATAGCCTTATTAGCAAACAGGAGATCCGTTCCAAGCTCCAGCCAATTTTGGAAGAAAACGACTGGATGTGACTGTTATTTTCATGCGGCTTAATATTTCAATTTGAGGATGAAAAAAGGGAGGTATTTATGGCAATACTTAATTTTATCATTGATAATATCCTAATCAATGCTGCCGTTATTCTCGGACTTGTTGCTCTTCTCGGTCTTATTCTCCAGAAGAAATCCTTTGCCGACTGCATAAGCGGTACCTTTAAGACCATGATGGGCTTTATGGTCCTTTCGGCTGGTGCTAATGTTATCGTAGGTGCACTGGAGCCTTTCAGTGTATGGTTTGCCGCAGGTCTCGGCATTGATGGTGCTGTTGCTTCCATCGAGGCTGTTCTTGCTGTCGCTATGCAAAATGAGGTTGTTGGCCGTGACATTGCCCTTGTTTATGCGGGCATTTTTGTGGTCAACCTTATTTTGGCTCGTTTTACCAAGCTGAAATATGTTTTCCTTAACGGTGAAGCACCAATTTATATCGCCATGGCAAGCATACTCTTCGGTGTCGGTCTGTGCGGTTTTGGTCATGGTCTTGCCATTGGCATTGGCGCTATTCTGGGCGGAATCTGCTGCGTTGTATTCCCCGCTATGGCTCAGCCTGTCGTTCGCAAAATCACCGGAAGTGATGACATTGCTCTCGGTCACTTCTGTACTTTGGGGTACGTTCTCAGTGCCGGTGTTTCCAAGCTGACCGGTGATGTTTCCAAATCTACCGAAGATACCAAGTTTAGCCCCAAGCTGGCATTCTTGCAAGACACCTACCTTGCGGTTGGTTCTGTCATGGTTCCTCTTTATGTTTTGCTTGCTATTTTGGCGGGCCCGGAGGTCGTTGCAGCGGCTTCCGGCGGTAAGAACTATATTGTTTTTGCCATCCTCCAGGGCATCACCTTCTGTGTGGGCCTGTTCATTTTGCTTACCGGCGTTCGCCTGCTTATTGCAGAGCTGGTTCCCGCCTTCCACGGTATTGCTCAAAAGATTGTTCCCGGCGCCCGCCCAGCTCTTGATTGCCCTGTACTATTCACTTTTGCCCCCAACGCTGTCGTTTACGGTTTTATTTTCACTACTATTGGCACCCTCATTGGCATGTTCCTTTGGCCTCTCTTCGGCTTGCCAATGGTCATCCCCGGCATCATGTCAAACTTCTTTGCTGGCGGTACTGCTGCTATTTTTGCCAATGCGACTGGTGGACGTCGTGGCACCATCATTGCCAGCATCGTACATGGCCTGTTTATCTCTTTGATGCCTGCGATCATTGCGCCCTATCTTGGTCAAATCGTCATCGATGGTCTCCCGTCCCTTGCAGCCTATACTATGACCGACGTTGACTGTATTGGCTTCAGCCTGATCTATGCTTGGCTTCTTAAACCGTTAGGGATTTGATCTGTCATTCCATCCATTGTCTGATGAAACTTCAATAAAAAGCTGCATGATGTAAAAGCCCTGCCCGCTATTCCGGCAGGGCTTTTATTTTTCATGCAAAACAAAAGCTCCGCCACCAGCCGGCCTTCCGCCGCGTGCGGAAAGCGATCCGGCGCTTCCCCGTTGATGAGGACACGCCGCCCGGTGGGGGTGTCGCCGTCTGCCAAGCACTCGATATCCTCCAAAAGGCGGCTTTTTCCCGCACCGGTAGGCCCTACGATGCTGATGACCTCTCCTACCCGCACCGTCAGCTCGATATCCTCCGGCTCGCCCGATTTATTGCGCCCGCCGATGATTGTCACCGACTCCACTTCGGCAGCGGCGCCGTCCTTTTCCATCACGCACAGCCATGCCGCCAGCTCATCTGCCACCTGCACCGCCGTCATTTCAAATTCTTTGAGTGCCGCCGGTTCGGTCAGCATCAGTCCCGCCATCAGCGGCAGTTCCTCCGGCAGTCCGGCAAGGCGCAGGTTCTCCAGGTAGCTCCCCGCCAGCGGATCCTCCTCCAAAAGCCGGTAAAGCGGCGTGCCGCTGATATATTCATAGTTTATCATGCTTCGTTAAACTCCATTTTCTTTAACATTCCCATCTGGTAGCTTTCCCCGATGCGCCGTTCCCCGGTGCAGTAGCTGCATACCGCCGATGGCGTAGTGAAGCGCAGCTTCTTTTCCCGCAGGGTATCGCACGCCGGGGCTTGCAGCGCATAGCGCTTTAATGCCGTTCACGAAAAGCACCCGTGCCGTGGTATTCACCTGCCGCACATGGAAAGCAAATACCTCCCGTTCGGCTTGGCTGACGATATCCCCCTTGGTGATGATGACATAGTCCGCCATCTTCAGCATGGGGCCTATCTTGCGGGGGATGTTCACCCCGGCTATGGCGTCAATAACGCAGATGGCCGGAACACCGTTGATGTAGGGGGAGCAGCGGTTGCACAGCCCTGCGCTTTCGGTGATGAGCCATTCCAGGCCCTTCTTTTTGCCCCACGCCACGGCGTCCTCTATGTTGCTGACAAAGTAATGGTCCGGGCAGGTGGCGCCGGAAAAGCCCGTGACCACCGGCACCCCGGCCTCCCGGTAGCGCAGGTGGTCAAAGGAGGTCAGACAGTCGAATTTCACCACCCCGGCCGTCCCGCGCGGCGCGCCAAGGGCGGCAATCAGCTGCTAAATGACCGAGGTTTTGCCCAAGGAGGGCGGCCCTGCTACGACCAGCAATTTCATTTTTCTACGACCTTTCATTATTCTTTCACAAGTATAGGTCTCATCTTCCCCATCGTCAAGCGATGCAGCCGAATGTTCGCTATTGCGAACACCCGGCGTTTTCCTGCCCGCTTTTTGCCCTTCTCCCCCGCTGCTGCCGCAAAAAAACATAAATCGACGACTGCCCCCCTGCGGCGCTCATGCCATATGGGCTGCACTTGCAGGGTGCCGCCTTTGTATGATAGACCTGCGTTCCACCCGTCATATATTTCTTATGGGAAAGGTCCGGGATTGATATCCCCTTTTTGCAACAGCAGCAAAATGCCCACCTCGGGGGTTCCGGGGTGGGCTGTATTTATGCTGCGGCCGGCGGGCTGCTTTCGGCCTCCTTCTGCGTCAGCGCCACCCCTTTCGGGATGGTCAGCTGCGCCTGCTCGGTATAGGTGGCAAAGGGCTCCTCGGTGGCGGGGTCCTGCCCGGTGTGGTACACCTGTATGGTAACGGTAAGGGGATAGCTGCCGGGCTGCGGCAGCACCTCCGGGTAGGCATACAGCAGGTGCTCCCCCTCCCCTATTATCGGTGTGGTCAGCAGGATGGTATCATCGGCCATGGTGTACCGCACCCGCATGCTGCATTCGTTGCCGGGGGTGTTTTCCAGCATCACCGCTATACTGCCGTCCGCCGCTGCGGAAAGACTGCCGTTATAGAGATACCAGAAGTATTCCGGGGTGGTATTGACGGGGGCGTTTTCATAGCCGGGCAGCCGTCCGCTGTGTATGGCGGTATCGGCCGGCGGGGTGGGCCCGGGGGCGACCGACTGCGGCATAAACAGCGCCAGCGCCAGCCCGATGCCGACCGCAGCTGCGGCAATCAGCAGAGCCGAACCGATCTTTTTCACTGCGGTCATGCGCATCCCCCTCCGAAATCATAAAAATAACAGCACCATTATACCCTAAACGACGCAAAAAGACAACCGTTCCCACGCAAAAACCCCCGACCGGAATCGATCGGGGGCGATGTGCTTACGGGGAGACCATACTGCTGCTCAACCCGCCGGAGGAAGAGCTGAAATTATCCACACGGCCGGTAGCGGGGTCAAACTCGCCATCCACACGGGTATCACCGGTAATGGTGGAAACCGCATACAGATAAAAGGTTTTGTCCGCCTTGCGCAGCTCGTACAGCATATACTTGGAGGGCTCCTCCTCCAGGTCGCCGGAGCTGTCATAGTTGATGCTCAAAACCGTTGTAGGCGGCACATACCCGATGATGAGCTGGCAGCCATCCTGCTTCATGGTGATCTTCTCCACACGGGGGGTCGCAAAGCCGGTCATGGCGATGATGGGCACATGGTACGAGGCGATCTCGCTGTCATACTGGTAGGCGTTTTCCATATCGCCTATCGTCTTGTGCTCCAGCTTCACATCCGGGCCGAACAGGACCACCGCCTGCGACTCCACATCCGTTGCGGGAATGACCATGCGGTCGTATTCATCAAACTGGTAGCTGCCCCGGCGGTCGCCCAGCATACAGGCCCACAGGCTGCTTTGCAGCAGGAATTCATTATCACAGGAAGCGGGGTCGGTAAAGTCTGGCGGGTCAAACATGACCACCGGCAGCAGCATCTGCTCAAATCTCGTCTTTTGGGCGGTGTTGTCTGCCAGGTTGCGGGTCAGATCAAAGCACCAGGTGAATACGGTATACAGTCCTATCACGCACAGCACGATAAAAACGAGGCCAATGGGCGCCGTATGACGGTTGCGGGCATTCGTTTTTTCAGTACTCATAGCAGGTTCCTTTCATTTTGGTGGGGTGAGGGGTCAGGCGTCCTTTTCCTTTTCACCGGCCTTGGCCTTTTCGGCCTCTTTTTCGGGGTCGGGCGCCAGGCAGACGCGCATTTTTTCTATCTTCTGCTCCTCCATTTCCAGCACGGTAAAGGTAAGCCGTCCCAGCTGGAAGGTTTCACCCACCGTGGGGATATGATCCAGCAGCGAAAGCGCCAGACCGTTCATGGTATCGTAGTCGTCCTCCTCGATATCCGAAGGATGATAGTCGATCTCATCCAGGAAGTCATCCACCGGCATATCGCCGCTGATCTCGAAGGTATCGGGGTTTACCTCGGTAAACTCGGTAACGACCTCATCCCGTTCATCGTAGATCTCGCCAACCAGCTCCTCCAGCACGTCCTCCATAGTAACGATGCCGAGGGTGCCGCCGTAGTCATCCATCACAATGGCGATATGTATCTTCTTGCGCTGGAATTCGGAAAGCAGCCGGGCGATCTTCATGCTGCGGTGAACATACATCGGCTCGGTCATCAGCTTTTTCAGTTCAAAGTTCTTATTGAGCAGGGCGGCCTGCAGAATATCCCGGGAATGAACCACACCGATGATGTGATCCACCGTTTCGCTGTATACGGGAATACGGGAAAAGCCTTCCTCGGTGATGACCTGCAATACCTCCTGCGGGGTGGCGTCCTCATTGATGGCGACCATATTGACACGGGGGGTAAGGATATCCTCCACGGCGGTGTCATTGAATTCCAAAGCAGACTGGACCAGCTCCTTTTCCTGCTCCTCCAGTACGCCCTCCTCCTCGATGGTATCCAGCATATACATCAGTTCCTGCTCGGTAATGGTCGGCTGCTCCTCGCCGTCCTCCTTTTTCTTGAAGGGCTGCATGAGCCGCAGGAACAAAAAGCTGAACGGGGTAAAGATGACCATAAGGATACGCAGCACCCCGGCAAACGCCATCGAAATGCTCTCGGCGTTCATCTTGGCAAAGCTCTTGGGGATAATTTCGCCGAAGGTGAGAACGACAAGGGTGGAAATACCGGTGGCAATCGCAACCGCATAATTTTTGAAGTACGCAGTGGCAATCACTGTGACCAATGAGGAAATGGCGATATTAACAAGGTTATTGCCGATAAGGATGGTCGCAATCAGCTTATCGTATTGCGCGGCCACCTTTACCGCCTGTGCGGCACGCTTATTGCCGTCCTCGGCCATGGTGCGCAGACGGATCATATTTGCCGCGGAAAACGCGGTCTCGGATGCGGAAAAGAAAGCGGATAACAGTAACAGGATCAGAATAAGTAGGTAGGTTGTACTGCCTATGTCGTCCAAAAAAATACACACTCCTTGTTTGGTTAAAAAAATATTGTCATACCGCCGGGGCGGTACTGGGTTTATTGTAGCAAAAATGATGGTTTACGGCAAGGCTGCAGGGGAAATGTTCAGTTTTTATTCACAGCTTTGCCGTAAAAAGCGAGGCACGGGTAATAAACTCTCCCCTGCCCCGCTTGGCTTACGTCTTGATTATTCCTTGCCTTCCTTTTTGGCTTCCATCTTGGCGATGGCGTCCTTGCGGGAGAGGTTGATACGGCCCTGCTGGTCGATCTCGGTCACCATGACAAGGATCTCATCCCCGACGGAAACCACATCCTCCACCTTTTCCACACGCTTGGAATCCAGCTTGGAAATGTGAACGAGTCCCTCCTTGCCGGGGGCGATCTCCACAAAGGCACCGAAGTTCATCAGCCGGGTAACAACGCCCTTATAGATGGCGCCGACCTCGGGGTCATTGACGATGGTCTCGATGATATTGATGGCGGCACGGCAGTCATCGATATCGATGGCGGAAACAAATACGTGGCCGTCATCCTCAATGTCGATCTTGACATTGCACTCGGCGCAGATCTTCTGGATGGTCTTGCCGCCGGAGCCGATGACCTCACGGATCTTATCGGGATCGATGGTAATGCTGACCATCTTGGGCGCATACTTGGAAAGCTCGGGCCGGGGCGCCGGAATAGCCTTGAGCATCACTTCATCAAGGATATAATTGCGGGCCTTATGGGTCTTGGCAAAGGCCTCCTTGATGATCTCACGGGTCAGGCCGTCGATCTTCAGGTCCATCTGGATGGCGGTAATGCCCTTCTTGGTGCCGCCCACCTTAAAGTCCATATCGCCGAAGAAGTCCTCGACGCCCTGGATATCCACCATGGTCATCCAGCGGTCGCCCTCGGTGATCAAACCGCAGGAGATACCGGCAACGGGAGCCTTGATGGGAACACCGGCATCCATAAGTGCCAGCGTGGAGCCGCAGATGGAGCCCTGGGAGGTGGAGCCGTTGGAGGAAAGCACCTCGGAAACCAGACGCATGGTGTAGGGGAATTCCTCTACGCTGGGGATAACAGGCTCCAGCGCACGCTCGGCCAGCGCACCGTGGCCGATCTCACGACGGCCGGGGCCGCGGCTGGGGCGGGTCTCACCGACGGAATAAGAGGGCATATTGTACTGGTGGATATAACGCTTGGTGGTCTGCTCATCGATTCCGTCGAGGAGCTGGGCTTCACGGATGGTACCGAGGGTCGCAATGGTCAGCACCTGGGTCTGGCCGCGGGTAAACATACCGGAGCCGTGAACACGGGGAATGATACCGACCTCGGCATCCAGCGGACGGATCTCATCCATGCCGCGGCCGTCAACGCGCTTGCCGTCATCCAGCAGCCAGCGGCGCACCACATACTTCTGCAGCTTGTAGATGCACTCATCCAGCATCGCGCCCTGGTCGGGGTACTTCTCGTCATACTCGGCGTGCAGCCGGTCATAGATGGGCAGCATACGCTCATCACGGATATTCTTATCATCGGTATCCATGGCAGCACGGACATCCTCGATGAACTCATCCTTGATGGCCTCAAAGAGGTCATGGTCGATCTCCATCGACTCAAAGGTGAACTTGGGCTTGCCGATCTCGGCCTGTACCTCCTTGATGAAGGCGACCATCTTCTGCACCTCTGCAAAGCCCTGCATAATGGCCTCCAGCATGGTGTCGTCGTCCACCTCGTTGGCGCCGGCCTCGATCATGCACACCTTATCGGCGGTACCGGCAACGGTCAGCTGCAGGTCGCTCTTCTGGCGCTGCTCGGCGTTGGGGGTCAGGATGATCTCACCATCCACCAGACCGACATTGATGCCGGCGATGGGCCCGTTCCACGGAATATCGGAGATGGACAGCGCCATGGAGGCGCCGATCATGCCGGCGATCTCGGGAACGCAGTCGGGGTCAACGGAAAGGACGGTCATCACAACGGAAACGTCGTTGCGCATATCCTTGGGGAACAGCGGACGGATGGGGCGGTCTACCACACGGCTGGAAAGAACAGCCTTATCGCTGGGGCGGCCCTCACGCTTGAGGAAGGAACCGGGGATCTTGCCCACGGCGTACAGCTTTTCCTCAAAGTCCACCGAAAGCGGCAAAAAGTCGATGCCGTCACGGGGCTTTGCGGAAGCGGTCGCATTGACCAGCACGGTGGTTTCGCCGTAGCGTACCAGCACGGAGCCGCCGGCCTGACAGCACATTTTACCGGTCTCAAAGCTCATCTTGCGTCCGGCAAATTCAGTTTCAAATACGCGGAAGTTTTCAAACATCTTTTCTTCTCCTTACTTTGTGTTATTATCAGGCGGCCGTGCTTTCGTTTTAGCAATAAAGCCTTCCTCCGGGGAAGATTTTTGCCTTCCGGGGGAACGATTCACTGCTAAACACGATGGCAGGAGCCGCCTTTTTGCTGTGTAAAAAAGGCTCCAAAAACCGGGTAAGAGGGCAGACGGAAACCCCCGCCTGCCCTCCGGCAGTTCAATTACTTACGCAGACCCAGCTTGGCAATGATGGCACGATAGCGCTCAATGTCCTTCTTCTTCAGGTAGTTCAGCAGGTTTCTGCGGTGACCGACCATCTTGAGCAGACCGCGGTTGGAATGGAAATCCTTGGGATTCTGCTGCATATGCTTGGTCAGGGTGTTGATGCGGCTGGTCAGAACAGCGATCTGCACCTCGGGGGACCCGGTATCGCCCTCATGGGTAGCATACTCGGTAATAATCTTGTTTTTTTCTTCCTTGAGAATCATGTTTTTTCACCTCATAAAATATTTACGCCGGGACCTCCGTACCGGGATCGGTGAAGTTCCCGCAAGGGAACACTCCCAAATACCGGGATCCGGTCATATCAATATGGAATTATACCATATGTTCCAACTGCTGTAAAGAGTTTTTTGCCGTATTTTTATGCCTTTTTGCGGCGATTTCGGGCGGAAAGCACCGTAGAACGCAGCAGCATGGTGATGGTCATGGGGCCCACCCCGCCGGGGACCGGCGTCAGCCAGCCCGCCACGGGGGAAACGCTTTCAAAGTCCACATCCCCGCACAGCTTGCCCGCCGCATTGCGGTTCATCCCCACATCGATGACCACGGCGCCGGGCTTTACCATCTCCCCGGTAACAAACCCCGCCTTGCCCACCGCGGAAATAAGAATATCCGCCCGGCGGGTCACCTCCGGCAGGTTCCGGGTCTTGCTGTGGCATACCGTCACGGTGGCATTGCGGTGCAGCGCCAGCAGCGCCATCGGCTTGCCCACTATATTGCTGCGCCCGATGATTACACATTCCTTGCCGGTCATATCCACGCCGGTGCTGTCGATCAGAGTCAGGATCCCGCTGGGGGTGCAGGGGGCAAAAAAGTAATCCCCTATCACGATGCGTCCCACATTCTGCGGGTGGAAGGCGTCCACATCCTTTGCGGGGTCAATGGCAGAAAGGATCTCCTTCTGGTCAAGATGCCCCGGCAGCGGCAGCTGCACCAGTATCCCGTCGATCTCCTCCCGGCCGTTCAGCTCGGCGATGAGAGAAAGCAGCTCCTCCCTGCTTGTATTTTCCGGCAGGGTGTACTGCTCGGAATGGATGCCCAGCTCGTCACAGGCCTTGTGCTTATTCCGCACATACACCTGCGAAGCCGGGTCCTCCCCCACCAGGATGACCGCCAGTCCCGGGGTGATCCCCTCGCCCTTCAGCTCCTCCGTCCGGGCTTTCAGTTCGGCACGGCACCGTGCCGCCACCGCTTTCCCGTCAATGATCCTTGCGCTCATGCTCGTCCTCTTTCTCCGCCGGTTTGGTCGGTTTCTTTCCGTTCTTCTTTTCGGCCAGCTTGCGGTCCAGCATCGCCATGCGCTGCCGGCTTTCCTCGGTATCTACATACCGCCGCAGCACAAAGCGCGGCTTTTTCTCGCCCTCGATATACTCCAGCGTCATAGGTTTGCGGCTCCACAGGAAGATCGCCAGCATCAGCCCGGCGGCCACAATAAACAGCACACCGCCCAGCGCCTGCGAAACTCTCACGCTGCCCCACATCAGGCTGTCGGTACGCAGCCCCTCCACAAAGAAGCGCCCGAGGCCGTACCACGCCGTATAGCCCAGCGTGATCTGTCCATCGTAGCTGCGGCGCGGGAACAGCCACAGCAGCAGCACCGCCACCCCGATGAGGTTCCACAGGCTTTCGTACAGGAAGGTCGGATGCACCGGCATGGCGGGGTCCACCACCACGCCCTGCGCCAACAGCGCCGCCTGGTGGCGGGAAAGATAATTCGAAATGGTATCGGAGGTCATGCCCCACGGCAGGGTGGTATTGGTGCCGAAGGCCTCCATATTGAAGAAATTGCCCCAGCGCCCGATGGCCTGTCCCAGCATCACACCGGGGAAGGCTGCATCGGCAACGGGCAGCATGGGCAGCTTCTTGCTGCGGCAAACGATAAACGCCACGATAAGCGCCCCGATGATGCCGCCGTAGATGGCCAGCCCGCCGCCCCGCAGGTTAAAGATCTCCTTGAGGTTGTCCTTATAATGATCCCACTGGAACGCCACATAGTAGGCGCGCGCCCCCACAATGGCGCCGAGCATCGACCACAGGATTATATCCAGTCCCTCATCGGGGTGGATGCCGCAGCTGCGGTTGTGGGAAAGATAGACCCACAGCCCCAGGCCGAAGCCCACCGCGATGATAACGCCGTACCAGTAGATCTCCAGACTGCCGATGGAAACCGCCACCCGGCTGATGGGGATCTCCCATCCCAGCCCGGGGAACCGCAAAATCTCCATGGTATCACTTCCTTTGTTACGTTAGTTTCGTTTACCCGCCTATTATATCATAGCCGTTCCCGTTTTGTCATTCTCATTTATAAATTTTTGTGTCACAGCGGCATTTATATGCTATAATGTGGCTGTTATCTCTCCCAAACCCATCAAAGGAGCGACCTGCATGACAGAACTGCTTACCCGGTTATTCATCCGCGATAAAGATAACGTCCAGGACCCCGCCGTCCGTCAGCGGTACGGCGCATTAAGCGGGTTTACCGGCATCTGCCTTAATATTCTGCTGTTCCTCGGCAAGCTCATCGCCGGTACGGTGTCCGGCTCCATCGCCATCACCGCCGATGCCTTCAATAACCTTTCCGATGCCGGCTCCTCCGTCGTGACCCTCATCGGCTTCCGGCTGGCGGGCCAAAAGCCCGACCGGGATCACCCCTTCGGCCACGGCCGTGTGGAATACCTCTCCGGGCTTGCGATCTCGGTCGTCATCCTGCTCATGGGCTTCGAGCTGGGCAAGACCTCCTTCCAGAAGATCCTTTCCCCCCAGCCGGTGGATTTTTCCCCGCTGCCGCTCATCATCCTGCCGGTCTCCATTTTGGTCAAGGGCTGGATGTATCTCTTTAACCGCAAGCTGGGCAAAAAGATCGACTCCGCCGCCATGATGGCCACCGCCGCCGACAGCTTGAGCGATATGGCCTCCACTGCGGTGGTGCTGCTGGGTACGCTGGCCGGGCATTTCTTCCGCATCCAGCTTGATGGCTATCTCGGCGTACTGGTGGCGATATTCATTCTGTATACCGGCGTTTCCGCCATGAAGGACACCATTGACCCGCTACTGGGGCGTGCGCCCGATCCCGCGCTGGTCGCCGGCATCAGGCGTCTGGCGCTGGCCCCGCCGGAGATCCTCGGCCTGCACGATCTCATCGTCCACGATTACGGCCCCGGAAGGCTGTTTGCCTCGCTGCACGCCGAGGTGGATAAGGACGACGATATCTCCGCCATCCATGATATCATCGATACGGTGGAACGGCAGATCTACCACGAGCTGGGCTGTGAGATCTGCATCCATATGGACCCCATCGCCGTCGGTGATAAAAAAACCGCCGAATGTCGCATCATGGCGGCCAACCTGCTGGCGGAAATCGACCCGAAGCTCACCATGCACGATTTCCGCATCACCAGCGGCCCGGACCACACCAACCTCATCTTTGATGTGGTGCGTCCCCTGGACTGCAAATACACCTCCGAGGAATTGCAGCAGCGCATCCAAACGGCGGTCTCGGCGCTGCCGGGGCGTTACTTCGCCGTCATCACCGTGGATACCCCCCGAATATAAAAATACTGCCGGGAGTCTTCAGCGGCTCCCGGCTTTTTCTATTCCTCCCCGGCAAAGGGCAGCTCCTTCAGTACCACCTCCCGGATAAACCGGAAGGTCTCCTCCTCGCCCCGATCCCGCAGCATCGTCAGAACATAGCGCAGCTTGCGGGCAGTCACCGGGTGCATCCAGCGGTTATCCCCTGCCCGCAGCAGGTATTCCAGCGGGGCGCCGTCGTGGTAATCCTTCCCCAGGTAGGTGCTGCTGGCCGCAATGCGGTCCATGCACATCTCCACAAAGAACCTGGTGGGCATCTCCAGCGGGGCATACTGGCGGGTCACGGGGCTTACATCGGTCCAGTATTCAAAATGATGGCGGTTGCGGCCCTTGTGGTGCATCCACGCCAGGGAATACCCCTTTTCCCGGCGCTCCTGCTGGGTGGGGCTGAAGGTTCCCTGATAGTATTTCGCCCCCCGCCAGAATTCCGTCGGGGAATACTTGGAAAGGTCGTGGGTCAGCCCCCGCCAGTACAGCCCGACCTTAAAGCAGTTTTTCATCACCAGGTGCCGGTGGTGGGTGATGGTACGAAAATGCTTGATGATATGCAAGGGGCGCTCCTCTCCTTTCTGCGGTCTATCCATTATTATAAATCACCCGGCAAAGGATTGCAAACCCATTTACAAAACGCTATAATAAAAGTCAACGCTGCAAAAAGGAGTTCCCTATGGTCATTAACGGTAAAAAATATATTGTAAAGGTCCCCACCGGCAAAACCACCAATGATTTTCAGTTTGATGAGCTACTGCCGGCTTTCCGCAAATACTGTGCCAAGGTCGCCCAGAATCAGGCGACCCGCATCGCCGGCTTCACCTCTCCCCTGGAGATCCCCAAGCCCATCAGCTGGGCGGCGCTGCTGGTCGATCTCTCGGAGCAGTTCCGGGACTGCCTCGGCTACATCGAGCACATCAATACCATCCCCGCCGATGAGGACGGCCGTTACCTGCTGCCCCGCGCGATCTATGATGATTTCAAGGCCCTCAATGAGGTCATCAGCTGCGTAGGCCCCGCTGCGTGGAACCAATGGGATGAGACCAGCAAGCTGTACTGGAAAAGCTGCGTCCCCCGTATGCGTATGCTGCTGGAGCAGTCCAAAGTCATTGAAGAAAAATAATTTTTCGCATTTTCGGTCAAAAGGGCTTGATTTTTTGCCGCCCGTGTGATATTATAACAAAGCTGAAACGAGAGTTCCGGCATAAATCTGGGTGTGGCGCAGGTGGTAGCGCGCTACCTTGGGGTGGTAGAGGCCGCTAGTTCGAGTCTAGTCACTCAGACCAACAAAAAGAGAGCCGACAGGCTCTTTTTTTGATGCCGCAAACACTTTTCCCCATCATATAGCTATGCCAAAAGCACCGGTCCCGCCTGGGGATCGGTGCTTTGTTTTCATTATACGGGTTACGCAGCAGCCCTTTTGCCGCATACCTCCTCGTAGGTCTCCACGATCTCCTTTTCGGGGGTCCCGGTCAGCAAGGAGACCGCCACCAGCGCAATGCAGGCAACGATAAAGGCAGGCAGCAGCTCATAGATGGCCCATGCGCCGCCCATCGGGGCGATGAGATACTTCCAAACGAATACCATCACACCGCCGGCCACCATCCCGGCCAGGGCGCCCCACTTATTGCAGCGCTTCCAGAACAGCGAGAACAGCACCACCGGGCCGAACGCCGCCCCGAAGCCCGCCCATGCAAAGGACACCACACGGAACACAGAGCTGGAAGGGTCCCACGCGAGGATGACGCCGATCACGGCGATAACCACAACGGTCAGCCGTGCCACGATCATCTCGGTCTTATTGTTCAGCTTGATGCCGAAGACATTTTGGGAAAGGTCCTGCGAAACGCTGGAGGCCGCCGTCAGCAGCTGGCTGTCCGCGGTGGACATGGTCGCCGCCAGAATACCGGAAAGGATAATACCGGCTACGATGGCAAGCAATGTGCTGTTGCGGCTCATCAGGTCGGCCAGCTTGATGATAATGGTCTCGGCGTCGGCGCTGTTGGTCAGGAACGGTACCTTGCCCGCCGCCGAAACGCTGTACCCGATGATACCGATGGCGATGGCGATCATCATGGAAATGACCACCCAGACGGTCGCGATCCGGCGGGAGGTATTCAGTTTCTTTTCCTCCTTGATGGCCATGAACCGCAGCAGGATATGGGGCATCCCGAAGTAGCCCAGCCCCCATGCCAGCGTGGAAATGATGCTCAAGCCCCCGAAGGAAGCCGCACCGCCGGTGGCGATATCATACCCCTTGGTCATGGAAAGATACCCCGGCAGCGCCTGTGCGTTGGATACCACCGCATCCATGCCGCCTGCCATGCGGATGCCGAACACCACCACAACAAACAGCGCAATGGTCATAAAAATGGACTGGATGAGGTCGGTAAAGGAAACCGCCATAAAGCCGCCCAGCACCGTGTAGCCGATGATCACAATAGCTCCCACGATCATCGCCGCATGATAGTTCACCCCGAACAGGCTGTTGAAAAGTGTCCCGATGGCCTTAAAGCCGGAGGCGGTATAGGGGACGAAGAACACCAGAATAATGACCGCTGCAATGGCGGAAAGCAGGTTCTTCCGATCCCCGAACCGCCGGGAGAAATAGTCCGGTACGGTGATGGCGCCCAGCCGTGCGGAATAGCGGCGCAGCCGCCGTGCCACGATGAGCCAGTTGAGATAGGTGCCCACCGCCAGCCCGATGCAGGTCCATGTGACCTCCGGCAGGCCGCACAGGTAGGCAAGGCCCGGAAGCCCCATCAGCAGATAGCTGCTCATGTCGCTGGCTTCGGCGCTCATGGCCGTTACCAGGGGGCCCATTTTACGGCCGCCCAGATAAAAATCATCGCTGCTTTTGCCGCTGCCCTTTCTGCCGAAATACACCCCCACCAGCACCATCGCCAGCAGATAAATCGCTATCGTCAAAATGATCACTACTTGAGAACCTGCCATTTTTCGTCGCTCCTTTATGTTCAATATGCCCGAAGTATAGCACACAAATTAGTAGACGAAAATACAGAACGGTGTACAGACTTTATTCTGTACACCGCTGCAAATATTATTAGATTTTCATTTATTTCAAGCCTTTTCTTTATAGACGAATTACCATGCAAACAGTAATCGACGAAAAATTATTTTTTCCGGAACCCATCCAAAAACAGCGGCATCATGGTTTTGGTGTACTGCGGCAGCGAATACTCCCCGCCGGAAAGGCACCAGTCATACATCAGCCCGCGCTCAAACATCGCATAGGCCTTTACCAGCTCCCCCACCGTGCGCTCGGTGGTCAGCTCGCCGTTTTCCTGTCCCCTCGCCATGATCTGCCGCAGCAGCTTATAGTAGGTGCGGTTGCGGTTCAGCAGGTGCTTTTCGCCCTTTGTCACCAGCTGGCTGCTGAACAGCCGGCACAGCAGCTCGATGGAAACGGTATTCTCCACCGTCACAAACAGCTCGTAATTCAGCCAGCACAGCAGCCCGATGCAGTCCATCTCGTCATGCTCCTGCTGCATCAGCTCCTCGTAGCGCTCGTCAAACAGCACCGAAAGGGAGGAAAGCAGGGCGTCCTTGCCGTCAAAATAGTGGTAAAACGACCCCTTGGAGGTCTCGGACTCAAAAATGATATCCTCCACCGTGGTCTCCTCGTAGCCCTGCTCATAAAACAGCTTCCACGCCGCCGCCACAATGCGTCCCTTGGTATTGCGGGTATTCTTTTTGGGCATCCTGCCGCCCCCTCTCTCATTTGGCCTTATTTTACCACAGCCCGCCGCCCCTTGCCAACCCCTTTCGGTAAAATGCGCCCTCTTATCATCCCATATAAAATCACCCGGCCAAGCGCCCCTGCGCCCGATCGGGTGAAAATATTCATCGGCCCAGCAGCTCTCGCACCGCTTTTCGCAGTCCGGCGGCATCCAGCCCCATCCGGCGCAGCAGCTCCCGCCGCTTCCCGTGGTAGATCCACCGGTCGGGCAGCGCCAGCGAATGAACCGGCGTCCGGCTTTCCTGCCCGGCGGCCACCTGCTGCAGCAGGCTGCCCAGCCCGCCGATGCCCGCGACCTCCTCATAGACCAGCAGGGGCTTGCCCTCGGCCAGCAGGGTGTTCATCATCTCGGCATCGTAGGGCTTCAAAAAGCGTGCGTTCACCAGTCCCATGCAAATGCCGTCCATCTCCAGCAGACGGGCGGCCTCCTCGGCCTCCCCCACAAAGTCCCCGTAGGTGATGACCGTGATTTCGCCCTCCCGCAGCCGTTCCCACCGCCCGATGGGCAGCGGCTCCCGGGAAAGGGGCTGCTCCGGCATGGCGTTTTTGCTGTACCGCAAAAAATAGGGGCCCTCCGCCGTAAAACCGGTCGTCAGCAGCCGGGCGCTTTCGGCGGCATCCCTGCCCTGCGCCAGTATGATACCGGGAACGGGCAGCAGCAGCGAAACATCAAAGATGCCCTGATGCGAAACACCGTCCTCCCCTATCACGCCGCAGCGGTCAATGCCCACCACCACATTGCCGCCCATCCGGGCAATGTCATGGTTCACCTCATCATAGCCCCGCTGCAAAAAGGTGGAATAGATGGTCACAAAGGGGCGCATCCCGTCCAGCGCCAGCGCATTGGCCAGCACCAGTGCGTGCTCCTCGGCGATCCCCGCATCGATAAACCGTTTCGGGTATTTTTTTGCAAATTCGGTCAGGTGGGCGCCGGTGGTCATCGCCGGGGTGATGGCATAAATGCGTTCATCCTCCGCGGCCAGCTCGGTCACCATCCGGCTGACGGCCTTGCCCTGCGTGGTGCCGCCGGCTGCCGTCTGCCGCCCGCTTTGCGCATCAAAGGCCCCTACCCCGTGCCACAGCCCGTTGTAGTCGTCGGTGCAGTAGTTGCAGCCGTGCCCTTTTTCGGTGATGACGTGCAGCAGCACCGGCTTTGCGGCCTCCTTCGCCATCCGCAAAAAGGCATCCAGCTCTCCCAGATCGTGCCCGTTCACCGGCCCGTAGTAGGTGATGCCCATCTCCTCAAAAAGCGCACCGTCCCGCAGGTACAGCCGCTTTAGGTCCTCTTTTACCTGCTCCACGCCGTGCACCATGGCCTCCCCCACCACGGGGATGCGCCGCAGCGCTGCCTTGGTGCGGCTTTTGGCGCTGCGGTACCCCCGGTGCAGACGAATCCGCTCCAAAGAATTGTGCAGCGCCCCCACATTGGTATTGATACTCATGCGGTTATCGTTCAGTATGATGATCAGCGGCTTTTGGTAGTCCCCGATGTGATTGAGCGCCTCATAGGAAAGGCCGTTGCCCATCGCACCGTCGCCCACCACCGCGATCACCGCATTTTTTTCTCCTTTTGCGTCCCTTGCCATCGCAAAGCCCAGCGCCGCCGAAAGCGCCGTACCGGCATGGCCGCCCTCGTAGCAGTCGTGGGGGCTTTCCGTCCGGCACTGGAACCCCGAAAGCCCGTCGGTGCAGCGCAGCGTATCAAATTCCGCCGCCCGGCCGGTCAGCAGCTTGTGGGTATAGCACTGGTGCCCCACATCAAAGATGATCTTATCCTGCGGGGTGTGAAAGACACGGTGCAGCGCCACCGTCAGCTCCACCAGCCCCAGATTGGAGGACAGGTGCCCGCCGGTGTGCGAAACGCTCTCTATGATGAATTCCCGCAGCTCTCCGCACAGCTTTTGCAGCTCCTGCTCGTTCATGCCTTGCAGAAAAGCCGGGTTTTTGATTTGCCTAACATCCATTCATTCGGTTCCTTTTTTCAGGTAAAATTCCGCCAACTCTCTGTCCGCCGGCGTCGTGATCTTGATATTCTCCCGGCGGCCCGGCACCAGCTTTACCCGGCGCCCGGCACGCTCCAGCAGCATACAGTCATCGGTGATGCCCTCCCGCGCCGTCAATGCCCGGTGCAGCGCCAGCAGCTCCTCCCGGTAAAACGCCTGCGGTGTTTGGATCAGATAGGTTCTGCTGCGGTCGGTCGAGCGCTCCACATAGCCGTCGGCGCCCGTCAGCTTTACCGTATCCGGGCTTGCCACCGCAACGGCCGCCCCGTCTGCCTGTGCCAGCGCCGCGAGGCAGTCCTCCAGCAGCTCTTTTGTCACCAGCGGCCTTGCCCCATCGTGGATGAGCACCCGTTCCCCCTTTGCCGCCGTCAGCGCATTCTGCACCGACTCTGCACGGTCTTTTCCTCCGGTCACTACCGTCACCGGCTTTTCGGGGGAAAGGCTCTCGGCAAGCGCCCGCAGGGTCGCTTCCTCCCCTGCTCTGGCCGCCAGTACCACCTCATCCACCGCAGGGGAACCCAAAAACACCCGCAGGCTGTATTCCAGCACCGGCCGCCCGCAAAGCATAGCCAGCGTCTTGTTTTCCCCGGTGCCGTAGCGGGTGCTGCTCCCCCCCGCCAGTATGATGCCGCTTACCTTCATCCTGCTCTCCTTACTGCGGCGGTCGCCCTCCGCTGCCCCTCGGGCCGGCCGCCCGTGTTCCACAGGCCGTCCGACCCTCGCCCGCTGCGGGCTCCCGCCGCCTTCTCCTGTTCATCCGGCCGCTTCGCTGCTCCGGCAGCAAACCGCCCAGCGGCTCTCCTGCAGCACCTTCGCCGCCGCAGCCGCCGTTTGCTTATCGGGGTAAATGCCGAACACCGCACTGCCGGTGCCGGTCATCATCGCCGCCAACGCCCCGCTTTGCCGCATCTCCCTCCGGATCATTTCCGCCTCCGGCAGGTCCGCCGCTTCCTCGAATACATTATACAGGCTCCCGCACAGGCCCTGCAAATCGCCCATCTCCAGCGCCCGTACCGCATCGCCGGCGGTAAAGCGCTGCCGCAGGCGTTCTCCCATCTCATCGATGCGCCGGTACATCGCCGGGGTAGAGCACCCCGTTTCCGGCTTGCAGATGACCATCCACAACGGCAGTCTGCTTTCCACCGGCGTCAGTCGCTCCCCGATGCCGGTCGCCAACGCCGTCCCGCCCCTGATGCAGAACGGGACATCAGCGCCCAGCCTTTCCGCCAGCCTGCACAGCCGTTCCCCGGTCATGCCCAGCCCGTACAGCCGGTTCATGCCCCGCAGGTAGGCCGCCGCATCGGCACTGCCGCCGCCCAGTCCCGCCTCGGCGGGGATGTTCTTCTCCAGCCTCACCCGGACGCCTCCCAGCGCCGGAAATTCGCTCCTCAACAGCTTATCGGCCCGCGTGATGATATTCTCCTCTGCCGGTATCCCGGCCGTCTCATCAAGGCTCAAGCCCGTCTCCTGCCGTTCCAGCACCAGCCGGTCGCACAGGCTCACGCTTTGGAACACCGTCTCCAGGGTATGATAGCCGTCGGGGCGCCGTCCGGTCACCGCCAGCGTCAGGTTCACCTTGGCAAATGCCGATTCCGTCACTTTTTGCATCGTCAGTCCTCCGCCGTCAGGATGCACAGCACCGAGATCCCCAGTCCTTTTCCGCAGTCGGTCAACCCCTCGCCGGTGGTGGCGGTAATGCCGATGACGGAGGGCTCGACCCCCAGCAGCCCGGCGATATGCTCCCGCATTTCGGGGATCATCGGGCTGATCTTCGGCCGCAGGCACTCCATCGAAAGGCTCACATGGCTCACCCGCCCCTGCATAAATTCCAGCGCCTTGCGCAGGTATTCCGCCGAATCGGTGATCCCACTTCGGCACATTTCATCGGCGATTTTACCCAGTATATTCTGCCCGGTGATGCCGGAAACGGCATTGGTGATGGCGTGCAGCACCACATCGCCGTCGCTGTTGGCCAGCAGTCCCGGCTCTCCGGGGAACACCACCCCGCCCAGAATAAGCGGCTTGCCGAGGCTTTCCTCAAAGCGGTGGCTGTCCTGCCCGATCGCAGCCTTCATATGGCGTTTCACCTCGTTTTCATCCATTCCTCCGTCCTGTGACGGGTCTCCTCGTCCAGCGCCAGCACCTCGTCTATGCTGCCCGGCTCGCCGGGAATATGCTGCCGCAGCATCTCCTCCACCCCGCGCGGGATATCGGTAAACCGCAGCCCGCCCGCCAGAAAGCGTGCCACCAGCGCCTCGTTTGCCGCATTGAGCACCACCTGTGCGCCGTGCCCCACCCGGGCCGCCTCTTTCGCCAGCCGCAGGCAGGGGAACTTCCCCTCATCCGGCGCCTTGAATTCCAGCGCCTTCATCGCAAAAATATCCAACCGCTGCGGCATTTCCATCCGTTCGGGATAGGAAAGCGCATAGGCAATGGGCAGCTCCATATCCGGCGGGGCGATATTCGCCATGATGCTGCCGTCCTTGAATTCCACCATCGAATGAACGATGCTCTGCCGGTGGATGACCACCTGCACCCGTTCCACCGGGACGTCAAACAGCCACCTTGCCTCGATGATCTCAAAGCCCTTGTTCATCATGGTGGCGCTGTCTATCGTTATTTTGGGGCCCATTTTCCAGGTGGGGTGCCGCAGCGCCTCCTCCGGGGTAATGCTGTCGGTGATCTCCCGGTCGAAAAACGGCCCGCCGGAGGCAGTCAGCAAAATCCTTTCGATCTCCCCGTGGTTTTCCCCGCGCAGGCACTGCATGATGGCGCTGTGCTCGCTGTCCACTGTCAGCAGGGCGGCGCCCTGCTTTCTTGCCGCCTCCATCACCAGACGGCCGCCCGCCACCAGCACTTCCTTATTGGCCAGCGCCACCGTCTTTCCGTTATTGATCATATTCCATGTGGGGCGCAGCCCGGCCACCCCCACCAACGCCGAAACCCCGATATCGAAGTCGGTCAGGCGGCTCACCTTGTCCATGCCATCCTCGCCCCGGTAAACATCCAGCCCGGGGAAAAGCGCTTTCAGTACTGCGGCGTCCTTTTCCCCGATGATATACACATGACGGGGGTTAAACTCCCGGATCTGTTCGATCAGCCGCTGCAAATTGCGCCCCGCCGTAAGGATGGAAACCGCAAAGCGATCCCGGTGCCGCCGCACCACATTCAGGGTGCTGCACCCGATGGAACCGGTACTGCCGAAAATGGCAAGCTCTTTCATGTGGCCCCTCCTTTTGTTTTTTCCTGATTTTTTATTATACCATACTCCCCACCGGCTTATCAACCGCAGGGGGCTATTTTGCCCTCCGGCAAAAATGAAACCGGCACCCCCTGCGGGATACCGGCTCACGCTTATTCCTCGCCCATCAGCGCCAGCGCCTCACGGGCGGCAGCCTGCTCGGCGCCTTTTTTGCTGCGGCACACGCCCCGCCCGATGACATTACTGTTGAGATGGACCTCCACCACGAATTTCTTATCGTGGTCGGGGCCCTCGGCGGAAACCAGCACATACTCCACCCGTTCCTCCGGGTTCTTCTGGATGATCTCCTGCAGGCGGGTCTTGTAGTCCACAAAGGGCGCCGCCTCAAGGGTCAGGTCCTCCTCCACAAAGGGCAGCACGAACCGCCGGGCCGCCTCCAGCCCGCCGTCCAGATAGATCCCGGCAATCAGCGCTTCAAAGGCGTCGCTCACCACCGAGGGTCTTTCCCGTCCGCCGGTCTGCTCCTCGCCGTGACCCAGCAGCAGCTCCTGCCCCAGCTTTATCTTTTGGGCAAATTCAAACAGGCTTTTTTCGCACACCAAGCTCGCCCTTATTTTGGTCAGGTCGCCCTCCGCCAGGTGGAACTTATGGAAGATATGATCCGCCACAATGATGGAAAGCACCGCATCCCCCAAAAATTCCATCCGTTCGTTGCACTCTATTTTCTGCCGGCTTTCATTGGCATAGGAGGAATGGGTCAGCGCGCGCTCCAGCAGCCCGGGCTCCCGGAACCGGTACCCGATCCTTTCCTGCAAGGCCTCCATAGACATAACAGCACCCTCTTTTCCGGTAAAAAGTTATTCCTTTTCGGCGGTCTCGGCAGCCAGCTGGCTTTCCATCTCACCGATGATATTATTCTCGCAGCAGCTGATGGCCTGCCGGATGGCATTATAGAACGCCTTGGCGTCGCTGCTCCCGTGCGCCTTGATGACCGGCTTTTTGGTGCCCAGCAGCAGCGCCCCGCCGTACTCGGCCGAATCGAACTTCTTCTTAAAGGCGCCCAGGTCCTTCTTCACCACGGCGGCGGCCAGCTTATTGGGCAGCGATTTCATAAAGATCGCCTTGATCTCGCTCATAAAGAGCTTCGCCAGTCCCTCGGTGACTTTCAGGATGATATTCCCGGTAAAGCCGTCGCAGACCGCCACATCGCAGCCGCCCAGCGGCACCTCCCGTGCCTCCACGTTCCCGATGAAGTTGTAGCTTGCCTCCTTCATTAGGCCGTAGGCCTCCACCTGCAGCTCGGTGCCCTTGGTTTCCTCCGCACCGATGTTCACCAGTCCCACACGGGGGCTCGGCACACCCAGAATGCGCTTCATATACACCGAGCCCATCAGCCCGAACTGCCGCAGCATTTCGGGGCGGCAGTCGTGGTTGGCGCCGGAATCCAGCAGCATAAAGCAGCCGTTCCGGCAGGGCACCACGGTACCGATGGCCGGGCGCTTCACGCCCTTGATGCGCTTGACGATGAGGGTCCCCCCCACTACCAGGGCGCCGGTGCTCCCGGCGGAAACAAATGCCTCGCCTTCCCCGTCCGCCAGCATTTGCAGACCGCGCGCCATGCTGCAGTCCTTGTATTGCTTCATGATTGCGGTCGGCTCCGCATCCATGGGGATCACATCGGGGGCCTCGGCGATCCTCATCCCCTCCAGCGAAATCCCCAGCTCCGCAGCCTTTTCCCGCAGCTTTTCGCCGTCGCCGGTCAGTATGATCTCACACTTCCAGCGGTCGGCCGCCATGCGGCATCCCTGTAATACGGCCTCCGGGGCGTTATCCCCGCCGTAAGCATCTACGATCACTCTCATCGTTCATCCCTCGCTTTCAGGTAATGTTGCATTGCCGCCACAGCCCGGTCGGCCATGGCCTGATAGCGTTCCTGCTTGCCCTTTACCGGCTCGTCCGGCGGCGGCAGGATTCCCATATTGCTGCCCATCGGCTGGAAATCCTCCACACTTTCATCGCTGATATACCGGCACAGCGCACCCATCATCGTTTCGGGCGGGGACAGCAGCAGCGGTTTCCCCTGCAAACGGTCGGCCACGGCGTGCGCCGCCAGTATCCCGCTTGCAGCGGATTCAATATACCCCTCCACGCCGGTCATCTGCCCGGCAAAGCTCACCCTCGGCTCCTTTTTCAGCCTGAACCAGCCGTCCAGCAGCCGCGGGGAATCCAGAAAGGTATTGCGGTGCATCACGCCGTACCGCACAAACTCCGCGTTTTCCAGCCCCGGTATCATCGAAAAGACCCGCTTCTGCTCCGGGAACAGCAAATTGGTCTGGAACCCCACGATATTATACATGGTGCCGTCGGCATTTTCCCGCCGCAGCTGGATATTCGCCCACGGGCGGTGGCCGGTGCGGGGGTCACGCAGTCCCACCGGGCGCAGGGGGCCGTACCGCATGGTATCCGGGCCCCGCTTTGCCAGCACCTCTATGGGCATACAGCCCTCGTACACCTTAAAGTATTCCTTTTCGAATTCATGCAGCTCCACGCTTTTTGCATTTACCAGCGCCTCGTAGAACGCCTCATACTCCTCCTTATTGAAGGAGCAGTTGATATAGTCCGCCTCGCCGCGGTCGTAGCGGGTGGCAAAATACACCCGGTCCATATTGATGGACTCCTTGGTGACGATGGGGGCGGAGGCGTCATAAAAGCTCAAATATTTTTCGCCGCACAGCCGCCCGATGCTCTCGGAAAGCGCTTCGCTTGTCAGGGGGCCGGTCGCCACAATGACATCCCCCTGCGGCAGCTCGGTCACCTCGCCGTTCACCACCGTCACATTCGGCAGCGCCCGGATCGCCCTTGTCATGGCGTCGCTGAACGCCTCCCGGTCCACCGCCAGGGCCCCGCCGGCGCTCACCGCCGTTTCCTCGGCGCAGCGCACCACCAATGAGCCCATCGCCTTCATCTCGGCCTTCAGCAGCCCCGCAGCGGAATTGATCCTCATCGCCTTGAGGGAATTGGAGCAGACCAGCTCGGCAAAACCCGGGTAATGGTGTGCCGGGGAATATTTCTCCGGCTTCATCTCGTGCAGCGTCACCTCGATGCCCCGGTTTGCCAGCGCCCAGACGGCCTCACAGCCCGCCAGTCCGGCGCCTATCACAGTTACTTTACTCATTATTTTGCACTCTTCTCGTAGCCACAGCCCTCTTTCAGGCAGTGGATCATCTTCATCCGGCCGGTGGTCTTAAACAGGCTGCTGTCGCACCGGGGGCATTTTTCCTCCAGCGGGATATCCCACGTCATAAAGCCGCAGGCGGGGTTATCCTCGCAGCCGTAGTAGGTGCGCCCCGTCTTGGATTTTTTAGCCAGTACCTTTTTGCCGCAGCGGGGGCAGCTGCCGGGGGTCTCCTGCTGCAGGGTCTTGGTGTTCTTGCACTCCGGGAAGCCCGGGCAGGCCAGGAACTTGCCGTATTTGCCGTGTCGCACCACCATTTTGCGGCCGCACAGCTCGCACACGATGTCGGTCTCCTCATCGGGGATCTTCATCTTGGTGCCCTCCATGTTCTTTTCGGCGCTTTGCAGCATCTCGGTAAAGTCATCATAGAAGTGGTGCATCATGCCCACCCACTCGGTCTTGCCTTCCTCTACCTCATCCAGCTCCTTCTCCATTTCGGCGGTGAATTTCACATCCACTATCTTGCCGAACTGCTCCTTCATCAGGCGGGTCACCGTCTCCCCCACGATAGTGGGCTTCAGCGCCTTGCCCTCCCGTTCCACATAGCCGCGCTGCAGTATGGTGGAAAGGGTGGGTGCGTAGGTGCTGGGGCGGCCTATGCCGTTCTCCTCCAGCTCCCGGATGAGCGTAGCTTCGGTATAGCGGGGGGGCGGCTGGGTGAAATGCTGACCGGGCTTGAGCTCCGTTAGGTTCAGCTGCTCGCCCTCCTCCAGCCGGGGCAGATTGGTCCCCTGCTCCTCGTCGTTATCCTGCGTTTCGGTATACAGGCGGGTGTAGCCGTCAAACCGCACCGAGAACCCGGAGGCCTTGAAGAGATGCTCCCCGGCGGTGATATCGGCGGAAACGGTATCCTGCACGCAGGCCGCCATCTGGCTGGCGATAAAGCGCTCCCACACCAGCTTATACAGCTTAAACTGGTCAGCGGAAAGGCTGTCCTTGATCTTCATGGGGGAAAGCTCTATCATGGTCGGGCGGATGGCCTCATGGCCGTCCTGCGCATTGGATTTGGAACGGAAGGTACGGGGCTTTGCCAGCGCATAGCTGTCCCCGTAGGTGCGCTTAATGTAATCATGCGCCGCAGAAAGCGCCTCATCGGAAATGCGCAGCGAGTCGGTTCTCATATAGGTGATCAAGCCCACGGCGCCCATATCCGGCAGGTTGATGCCCTCGTAAAGCTCCTGCGCCACCTTCATGGTGCGTTTGGCCTGGAAGCCGTACCGCCGGGAGGCATCCTGCTGCAGGGTAGAGGTAATAAAGGGCGGCGCCGGATTTTTCTGGCGGGTGCCCGTCTTTATGCTCTTGATGATAAACGGTTCCTTCTCGGCGGCAGCCTTCAGGGCATTGGCCTGCTCCTCGCTGGTGATCTCACACTTTTTGCCGCCGGTGCCGTAATATTTTGCGGTAAAGGGCTTGGTTTTGGCGCCCTGCTTGGCCAGCAGCGCCTCCAGCGTCCAGTATTCTTCCGGTGTAAATGCCTGGATCTCATCCTCCCGGTCAACGATGAGCCGCACCGCCACCGACTGCACCCGTCCGGCGGAAAGCCCCTTGCGGATCTTTTTCCACAAAAAGGGGCTGATCTCATACCCGACGATACGGTCCAGCACCCGGCGTGCCTGCTGGGCGTCCACCAGCTGCTGGTCGATGCACCGGGGGTGCTCCATCCCGTATTTGATGCCTGACTTGGTGATCTCGTTAAAGGTCACCCGGTTCTGTTCGGTCTCATCCAGCTTCAGCAGCTGCGCCAGATGCCAGCTGATGGCCTCTCCCTCACGGTCGGGGTCGGTGGCAAGATAGACATAGTCGCTCTTTTTGGCTTCATTCCGCAGCTTTTTTATCAGCTCCCCCTTGCCCTTGATATTCTCATAGTTCGGGGCAAAGTCATTCTTCACATCCACGCTCAGGCGGGAAGCCGGCAGGTCCCGCACATGGCCCATCGAGGCCAGCACCTCATAGTCCGGCCCCAGGTACTTCTGTATGGTATGCGCCTTGGCCGGGGATTCCACGATCACTAATTTGGACAAATCTAATCACCTGTGTTTTCATAATTTTTTCGGAGGCGGCTTCTCTTTTTCGGCCGACCGCCGTTTCGGGGCAGAGTGCATTGCAGCGCCCCTTTGCAAGTTACCACGGGCTTCGCGCCTTTCGCATTGCCGCCGTTTGGCGGTGCGCAATGCTCTCACGCTCCGCCGTTCCTCCCTTCCCCGCCGAGTCCTTCAACTCGCCGGGGGCCCCATCGGCCGGCCCTTCGCTTCGCACCGGGCGGCCCTCCCCCGCTGCGGAGCACCCGCAGGGGATCAAAGCTGTACTCTCTTATTCATGCTCACCGGCTGAACCGGTGTCCCGCATGGATTTTGATAATACCAAAGATCTCAAGCTGCGTCAAGACCGAAAGCACCTCCGGCACCGAAAGCCCCGTCGCCGTCACCACCTCATCGGCGGTCATCGGCTCGCTGTTCAGGGTATTCAGCACCGTGCGCTGGTTTTGGTTCAGCATCTCCACCATCACATCGTCATTCCGCTGCGGATAGGGCTTCGCCGGGGCTGCTTTTTTCTTCGGCTTGCCGGGCTGCTTTTCACACAGCGAAAGCTGCTCGGCCTCCGCCTCTCCGCCGGGGTGCGCCGCATCGTAGTCCCGCAGGTTATATTCCTCCAGAATATCCCCCGCATCCCGTACCATGGTCGCCCCCTCCCGGATCAGCCAGTTGGGTGCGTCGCTCATGCTGGCATCCACGTTGCCGGGCACCGCAAAAACATCCCGTCCCTCGGTCAGCGCACAGCCCGCCGTGATCAGCGAACCGCTGCGCCGTTCTCCCTCCACCACCAGCGTGCCGTGGGAAAGCCCCGCTATAATGCGGTTGCGGATGGGAAAATGATAGGCCTGCGGCTCCGTTCCGGGCGGGAATTCGGTAATTACCGTCCCGCCACTTTGCAGTATCTTCTTTTTCAACTCCCGGTTGGCCGCCGGGTAGGTCACATCGATGCCACAGCCCTGCACCGCTATGGTGCGGCCGCCGGCCTCCACCGTGGCATCGTGGCAGCAGGAATCGATCCCCGCCGCCAGTCCGCTTACCGTTACCACGCCCCGTGCTGCCAGATCGGCGGAGATCTGCCGGGCGGTACGGCTGCCGTACTCGGTGCAGCGCCGGGTACCCACCACCGCTATGCACAGGATGTCATCGAGATCGATCCAGTTACCGGCCGCATATAATACCGCCGGCGGGCTGTAAATATTCCGCAGCCGCATCGGGTACAGGTCGTCATCCGGGGTCAGTATCCTCACCCGGTTTCGCTCGCAAAACGCCAGGATCTTTCCCAGATCGGCATCCTTCGCCTTTTGCACCCGCCGCAGCTCTTCCTCCTTCATGCCGTGCTGCCGCAGCCGCCAGTCCTCGGTATGGAATAACAGGGTGGGCGAGTGCCACTTTTCCAGTGCCTTGGCCGCCATCACCGACCCAAACCCATACGCCAGCTGGAACCGCATCCAGTCCGTGACCGCCATCTCGCCCGCCTCCCCTCGTTTTTTCGCCGCCCATCCCGGCGGCACGGCTCCATTCCCCCTCGGGGCGAGCCTTCGCTTCGCTTCGGCCGCCCCTCGTCCATTCCGCCGCGCCGCCTGCTTTCCTTTTATCCGGGCAGGTACCCCCGCCCGTTCAGTTCCCACATGCACAGCGCCGCCGCAGCCGCCGCATTCAGCGACTCCGCCGCCCCCTGCATCGGGATATAGACCTCTCCGTCGCAGGCCGCTATCACCTGCTCGCTCACACCGCCGCCCTCGTTCCCTATAACGATCCCGCGGCAGCGCCCCGCCGGCATCCTTTGCAGCGGCAACGCCTCCGGGGTCAGGGTCGCCGCATAGCAGCACAGCCCCTGCCCTCTCCATGCGGTGATGCTCCCGGCCAGATCCTCCACCCGCACCGTTTTCTGCCGCCAGCCGCTGCCCATCGTGCTGCGGATGACCTTGGGGGAATACAGGTCGGGACAGTGGGTGGAAAGCACCACCGCCGTGATCCCCATCGCCTCCGCCGTCCGCAGGATGGTCCCCAGGTTGCCGGGGTCCTGTATTTCATCCAGCAGCAGATAGCTGCCCGCCTGCATCGTCAGCGGCTCTGCCTTCGGCATCTCCCCCACCGCAAGGATCCCCTGCGGGTGCTCGGTATCGGAGATATAAGCCGCCAGCTCATTCGGGATGGAAAAGCAGCGTCCTGCCCTCTCCCGCAGCACCGCCGCTTCGGGGTAGCGCCCGCCGTCATCGCTGATGAATAGCGTCCGCAGCCGGATACCGCTTTGGGCAGCATCCAGCACCAGCCGGGCGCCCTCCAGCACAAAGCATCCCGTTTCCTCCCGCAGCCGTCTGCTGCCGGATAGCTTTCGGTATTCTTTGATGAGCGCGTTTTCTCGTGAGGTCAGCCGTTCCATTCTTTTCCTCCCTATCTAATATTCCTTTTTATATATACCCCATACCGGCCTTAATTGCAAGCTAATTTTTTCTTCCGCCGCGTTTCGATAAAAAACGCCGCCCGATCTTGGCAATGCAAAATCGGACGGTGAATTATCATTTTTACAGGGCAGCCTTGGCCTTCTCGGTCAGCGCGGTAAAGGCGGCAGCATCGTTGATCGCCAGCTCGGAGAGCATCTTGCGGTTCAGGTTGATGCCGGCCTTCTTCAGCCCGTTCATGAACTGGGAATAGTTCATGCCGTTGAGCTTGCAGGCGGCGGAAATGCGGGTGATCCACAGGCGGCGGAAATCACGCTTCTTCTGCTTACGGCCGATGTAAGCATAGTTGCCGGACTTCATAACGGCCTGTTTCGCCATCTTAAAGCGCTTGCTCTTTGCGCCAAAATAGCCCTTTGCCATCTTCAGGGTCTTTTTTCTTCTTTTGCGGGTCATCATCGCTCTTTTAATACGAGCCATATCTTTTTACCTCCGTATCATATCTACTGTAAATGTTAAATTGAAAATCAGGTGTTGGGCATCAGCAGCTTCAGTGCGCCAACGTTGGTCTTATCGGCATAGGTGCCCTTGCGCAGGTTTCTCTTGCGCTTGGTGGACTTCTTATTCAGGATATGAGACTTGTAGGCTTTGGCTCTCTTGACCTTACCGTTTTTGGTCAGCTTAAAGCGCTTTTTTGCACCGGTGTGGGTTTTCAGCTTGGGCATTTTATTTTCCTCCTAAATGTTATTACTGCTTATTGGCGGGGGCAGGCTTCGCATTCATAAACATGATCATACTGCGGCCCTCCATCTTGGCGGGCTTTTCCACGTTGCCCGCGTCGGCACAGGCCTCCGCAAAGCGCTGCATGATACCGTACCCCAGCTGGGAATGTGCCATCTCACGGCCGCGGAACCGGATGGAAACCTTTACGCGGTTGCCGGAAGCAAGGAACTTCTTGGTCTGGTTTACCTTGGTATCAAAATCGTGGGTATCAATGTTCAGGGAAAGCCGGGTCTCCTTTACCTCTATGGTCTTCTGGTTCTTCCGGGATTCCTTTTCACGCTTGGCCTGCTCGAACCGGTATTTCCCGTAATCCATAATACGGCAAACCGGCGGCTGCGCCTGCGGCGCGATCTTCACGAGATCCAGGCTTTTTTCCTGCGCCAGATTAAAGGCATCGCGGGAGGACATGATCCCCAGCTGCTCACCATCGGCGCCGATCACACGGACTTCCTTATCACGGATCTCTTCATTGATCTGCAGTTCTTTGTTTGCGATTGCAAAGCACCTCCTGACTGAATGGGTTGTGGTTCTCGGGCTTCCTTGTAAACAAAAAGCACGGACTCATCACTTTGATCGTCCATGCCAAAAGAACGCAAGTTGCCCCTATGCGGGCTCCTGCCTCTATTGACCATGCCTGCAACCGGTGTGCGGCAGGTGAGAACGATCACGTTCTGCTTTCTTTACTCGACTATCATACCAAATCCCCCTCTCCCTGTCAAGGGGGAAATCGCATTTCTTTCTCCTTATTTTTTCCGGGCGCCGGAGTCTGCATTTTTCTCCTCCGCCGCCCCCCTGCAATTGGCAGGCATACGGGCCGCAGGCCGCCCCGGCTGCGCCGGGGCAAACGGGCTCCGCCCGTTTCGGCGGCTCCGCCGCCGGGCCTGCGGCCCGCC
>OHBE01000439.1_pt1 | contig 47594 bp, 32 predicted proteins | sample 1577231 | NCBI WGS metagenome assembly OHBE01 (sample SAMEA3541506, study PRJEB24748) | human gut metagenome | biome: human gut; feature: human-associated habitat; material: faeces | place: China | collected 2012 | reverse complement strand
GAAGCAGTAAGAAAACGTCCGGCGATGTACATCGGAGACATCAGCGTAAAGGGACTCCACCACTTGGTATACGAAATCGTAGACAACTCCATCGACGAAGCGCTGGCCGGATATTGCGACCACATCGAAGTAACCATCAACGAAGATAATTCAATCACCGTACAGGACAACGGGCGCGGAATCCCGGTAGACTATCACGAAAAAGAGAAAAAGTCGGCATTGGAAGTAGCAATGACCGTGCTGCACGCCGGAGGAAAGTTCGACAAAGGATCATACAAGGTATCCGGAGGTCTTCACGGCGTAGGTATGTCTTGCGTAAACGCCCTTTCCACACACATGATCACTCAGGTATTCCGCGACGGAAAGATCTATCAACAGGAATATGAAATAGGCAAGCCGCTTTATGCCGTAAAGGAAGTCGGCACAACCACCGAAACAGGTACGCGCCAACAATTCTGGCCCGATACGACAATCTTCACCGAGACGGTGTACGACTATAAGATACTTGCTTCCCGCCTGCGCGAACTGGCTTATCTGAATGCCGGCATCCGCATCTCTTTGACCGACCGCCGCATGGTAAACGAGGACGGAAGTTTCAAAAGCGAAAACTTCTATTCAGAAGAGGGACTGAGAGAGTTCGTCCGCTTTATCGAGTCTTCGCGCGAGCATTTAATCAATGACGTGATTTATCTGAACACCGAGAAACAAGGCGTTCCCATCGAAATAGCAATCATGTACAACACGGGATTCTCCGAAAACGTACACTCGTATGTCAACAACATCAACACCATCGAAGGAGGAACACACTTATCCGGATTCCGCCGCGCGTTGACCCGTACACTGAAAAAGTATGCCGAAGACAGCAAGATGCTTGAAAAAGTGAAAGTGGAGATTGCCGGAGACGACTTCCGTGAAGGACTGACAGCCGTTATTTCGGTAAAGGTAGCGGAACCTCAGTTCGAAGGACAGACCAAAACAAAGCTGGGAAACAGCGAAGTGATGGGGGCTGTAGATCAGGCGGTAGGCGAAGTTCTTTCCTATTATCTGGAAGAACACCCGAAAGAAGCGAAAACGATTGTAGATAAAGTGATTCTGGCTGCTACGGCACGTCATGCGGCACGTAAGGCACGTGAAATGGTACAGCGGAAATCGCCGATGTCGGGAGGCGGACTTCCCGGTAAGCTCGCCGACTGTTCGGACAAAGATCCGCAAAAATGTGAGCTGTTCCTCGTTGAGGGAGACTCCGCCGGAGGTACTGCCAAACAAGGGCGCAACCGTATGTTTCAAGCCATCCTTCCGCTGCGCGGTAAGATTCTGAATGTGGAAAAAGCAATGTATCACAAAGCTTTGGAGAGCGAAGAGATACGTAATATATACACCGCGTTGGGTGTCACCATCGGAACGGAGGAAGATAGCAAAGAGGCGAATATCGAAAAGTTGCGTTATCACAAAATTATTATCATGACCGATGCCGACGTCGATGGTTCGCACATCGACACGCTGATCATGACTTTCTTCTTCCGATATATGCCGCAGATTATCCAAAACGGATATTTATATATCGCCACTCCCCCGCTCTATCTTTGTAAAAAAGGCAAGACGGAAGAGTATTGCTGGACGGATGCGCAACGTCAGAAATTCATCGACACTTACGGAGGCGGCTCTGAAAACGCTATCCATACGCAGCGTTACAAAGGTTTGGGTGAGATGAACGCCCAACAGTTATGGGAAACGACCATGGACCCGGAAAACCGTATGTTGAAACAAGTAAGCATCGACAATGCGGCGGAAGCCGATTATGTATTCTCCATGTTGATGGGCGAAGATGTCGGGCCACGCCGTGAGTTTATCGAAGAAAATGCAACGTATGCAAATATCGACGCATAATTTTAATCACACGTTTTTATAAACCAACCTCGCATCTTACAGCGAAGAAGCGCCGACACGAAAGTTTCCCTTTCGCAGCCGGCGCTCTCTTTTTCATTCTACAGGGGTGATTTATGCGTAATCCCCACTAATATTCCGCTGAACTCAGAAATAGACAGTGGCTTTAAATTTTTCCCAGAAGCAGAGTTTAATAGACCGCTACATTTTGATTCCCGAATAAAACAAAATTTGAGATTAAAGATAGTTTTGCCTTTTCAACTCCTCAACAGCCTGTTCGAGTTCCCTATACCATGCCTCGCCAAACTTACGGATCAACGGTTCTTTTAAGAACTTATAGACAGGCAGATTCTCTTTCTTTCCCAGCAGCACAGCTGCCTTGCACACATCCCAACGATGATAGTTCACTGCCTTATACGGACCGTAATCTCCGATGCGGATAGGGTAAAGATGGCATGACACAGGTTTATAAAAGTCGGTCTTACCTTCTCTGAAAGCCTTCTCAATGGTGCAATAGCAGCACCCTTTCTCATCGTAGGCAGTAAATACACAATCTTTACGATTTACGATAGAAGTCACCAAATCGCCTTCTTCATCGGTATACACCACACCTTGTTTCTCAATCACGGCACGAGCTTCCGGCGCAAGCTCATCCCACACGATGGGCAGCACTTCCTCCAACTTCTGCACTTCATCGAGTTCTACGGGTGCGCCGGCATCGCCTTCAATGCAACACTGCCCCTTGCAGACTTCTAAGTTGCAAAGAAACTTCTCGCGCAACACATCCAAGCTGACCACTACATCATCTATCTGAATCATAAACTCCTCAATCTTTTTTAGAGGCGCAAATTTACAAAGATTTCAGCAAATACTTGTCTTTAAAGGGATATTTCCATGCAGGCGAAACTGATCATGAAAAAGAAAACCTTCATATTGCTGTTATTATCGGGAACATTGTCTGCCAAGCGCAAGCCTGGAAAACATTGAAATCGGTATTAGGAAAAAAGCATCGAATTAAACAGCAAGGAAGAAGCCTTGTTTAACGAGAAGCTAAAAACGAACGAGCAAGTAAAGCGAAAAGAGAATTATTTGGAGGTATCCGGAGTTCGTTGCAGTTTTATAGGACGAGTAAGCGGGAAAAAATCCGGCAATGGGAAACATATCCGGAGTCCCTTGCGGTTTTATAGGACGAGTAAGCGAACAAAAATCCAGCAATGGTGGACATCTTAGGAGCCGATTGCGGTTTTTATTGCGCCTGCGAACGAGGTAAAATAGCCGCCTCATTAGAGTTGAAGCCTCATCACGGCATTCCGTATGCTGCCAAGAATGCACACGATTTGAGCTACAAAACCGCTTGGGTGGAAGGCGTTCAGGGAGATGGCATCGGCGAAAACCTGATTTACTGCTTTCCTCCCACCAATCCGCGTATCATCAAAGTTATCGTGATAAAAGGATACAGCAAATCCGACGAGACATGGCGAAACAACTCGCGAGTAAAACAACGAAAACGCCATTATCATCAGCGAAGGCAACTACTGGCATGGCAAAAGAACTCGCGGGTGAAACTGCTGAAAATGTATGTCGACAACAAACCGTATGCCTTGCTTCACTTGGCGGCCAGAAAAGCAACAGGATTGAACCTGACGAAGATAATACATAAAACAATGCGACACTTTACCATTTTTTTCAGACGTAAAGTGTCGCACATGTATTTATCTGCTTATCGGTCGCGCGTTGTCGGACCGACGACATGCCATTGCAGATGATTAGCCGATCAGTACCTTACCGCTCATTTCGGCAGGAACGGGCAGCCCCATAATCTTCAGGATAGTAGGAGCCACATCAGCCAGACGACCATTGGCCACCTTAGCTCCCTTGTTCGCTTCAGTCACATAAATACACGGAACCGGATTCAGAGAGTGAGCCGTGTTCGGAGTTCCGTCTTCATTCAGCGCATGGTCGGCATTACCATGGTCGGCAATGATGATAGCCTCATAATCCTGAGCTTTCGCCGCTTCGATCACATCTTTCACGCAGGCATCCACGGCAATCACAGCTTTCTCGATGGCTTCGTACACACCCGTATGCCCCACCATATCACCATTGGCAAAGTTCACCACAATGAAGTCGTATTTATTTTCATTGATGGCAGCCACCAATTTATCTTTCACCTCGTAGGCACTCATCTCAGGCTTCAAGTCATAAGTAGCCACTTTCGGAGAAGGAACGAGGATACGATCTTCTCCTTCGTACGGAGTTTCCCGGCCGCCGTTGAAGAAGAACGTCACGTGAGCGTATTTCTCCGTTTCGGCAATATGAAGTTGTTTCAATCCTTTGGAAGAGAGATATTCTCCCAACGTGTTGTCCACATTTTCTTTGTCGAACAGCACATGCAAACCCTTGAAAGAAGCGTCGTACGGAGTCATGCAGTAATACTGCAAGCCCGGAACAATGCGCATGCCCGCATCAGGCATGTCCTGTTGTGTAAGCACTACGGTCAGCTCTTTCGCACGGTCGTTACGATAGTTGAAGAAGATCACAACATCGCCTTCCTTAATGGTTCCGTCGAAGCCTGCATTCACTATCGGTTTGATGAATTCGTCGGTCACGCCTTCGTCGTAAGACTCTTGCATAGCCTGTGCCATATCCGTCGCTTTCTTTCCTATGCCGTTCACCAGCAAGTCGTAAGCCTCTTTCACTCGCTCCCAACGCTTGTCGCGGTCCATCGCGTAGTAGCGGCCGATGATAGAAGCAATCTTGCCTGCCGACTTGTCGCAGTGTGCCGACAATTCCTCGATAAATCCCTTTCCGCTCTTCGGGTCTGTATCGCGGCCGTCCATAAAGCAGTGAATAAATGTATTGTCAATGCCATATTCCTTCGCAATATCGCAAAGCTTGAACAGATGATCCAGCGAACTGTGCACCCCGCCGTCAGAAGTCAATCCCATGAAGTGAACACTCTTTCCTTTTTCTTTCGCATAAGAGAAAGCGGATACGATACCCGGATTCTTCAAAATGCTGTTATCCGCACAAGCACGATTGATTTTCACCAAATCCTGATAAACCACACGTCCGGCACCGATATTCAGATGTCCTACCTCCGAGTTTCCCATCTGCCCGTCGGGCAAACCAACGTTCTCGCCGCTTGCCTGAAGTTGCGAGTTAGGATAAGTCTTCATCAGATAGTCCCAATAAGGGGTGGGAGTATTGGAGATTACATCATCCTTCTTCCCGTCGCCTAATCCCCATCCGTCGAGGATCATTAATAGAGCTTTTTTACTCATAGCTATTTAAATGTTTGATTTATACTCTTGATTTTCCGACTGCAAAGGTACAAAAAGTTGAGAACGTAATAGGTTAACCCATGTTAAGAAACAGAGCATTACCGATATAAGTCTTTCGGTTGACGAATGGCGATAGGTTCTTAAAAATAGGAGACTTTGAATAGTGGATAATTCGCACTAATCGGGAATCAAACCTCAACAGCACGTTCTTTCAATGCAGAACCCAAGATAGGCGGAACATTTGGGAATCGGGAATCAAGTTTCAATAATTCATTCTTTCAACATAGAATCCAAGATAAGCGGAGCATTTGAGGATCAGAAATCAAGCCTCAACTGTCCGTCGCCCAACAGATTGAAAGTCATTCTGTGATAGGGAGTCGCTCCGTGCTCGGCAATGGCGGCACGATGCTTGGAAGTAGGATAGCCTTTGTTGTGATTCCAGTCGTAAAACGGATATTCTTCGTGAAGGCGGTTCATGTAATCGTCACGATACGTTTTCGCCAGCACGGAAGCGGCGGCGATGGAAAGAAACTTCCCATCGCCTTTCACCACCGTGGTATGCGGAATATCAGGATATTTGTCGAACCGATTTCCGTCGACGAGCAGATGTTGCGGACGAACCGCAAGCGCGTCGACAGCACGGTGCATAGCCAGAAAAGAGGCACGCAGGATATTGATTTTGTCAATCTCTTCGGGAGTCACTACCCCCACTGCCCAAGCGACTGCCTCACGCTGTATCACCTCACGTAACGCATACCGCTGCTTTTCGGTCAACTGCTTCGAATCGTTCAACAATTCGTTTCGGAAACCCTTCGGAAGTATGACTGCGGCGGCATACACCGCTCCTGCCAGACATCCCCTTCCCGCTTCATCGCAGCCGGCCTCTATCAAGTTCTCATTTAAATAGGATAATAACATGCCTCGTTCGTTTTCAACCGAGTGCAAAGATATGAAAATAAAATCACGAATGCTTAGAACAGACTCCAAGCAACGGTAAGTCCTGCCATCACGATAGCTACCATGCTCATCAGCTTGATAAGGATGTTCAGACTGGGGCCGGAAGTATCCTTAAACGGGTCGCCTACGGTATCGCCCACCACATTGGCTTTGTGCACCTCGCTGCCCTTGCCTCCGAAGTTTCCTTCTTCCACGTATTTCTTCGCATTGTCCCACGCACCGCCTGCGTTGGCCATGAAGATAGCCAGCACGAAACCGCTGCTCAGTCCGCCGATAAGCAATCCCAACACACCGGGAACACCGAAAATCAGTCCTGTCAGAATGGGAGCGATAATCGCGATAAGCGAAGGAACTATCATTTCACGCTGCGCTCCCTTGGTGGAAATTGCTACGCAACGCTCGTAGTCGGGCTCCGTTTCGCCGGTCAGGATTCCTTTTATCTCGCGGAACTGCCGCCGCACTTCGTCCACCATGTGTCCTGCCGCACGTCCTACGGCATTCATGGTCAGCCCGCAGAAGAGGAACGCCATCATCGAACCGAGGAACATTCCTGCCAACACTTTCGGGTTCATCAGGTTCACTTCATAGTAATTCATAAAGTCGATGAACGTAGCTTTCGCTACGGGAATGGTTTCTCCGCCGGGGAACGTAAGGTCGACGCTACCGAGGCGGTTGAGTCCGATACGTATCTCTTCGACGTAAGAAGCCAACAATGCCAGTCCCGTAAGCGCAGCCGAGCCGATGGCAAAGCCTTTGCCTGTGGCTGCCGTCGTGTTTCCAAGCGAATCGAGCGCATCGGTACGTTTGCGCACCTCCTCGCCCAACCCGGACATTTCGGCATTTCCACCCGCATTGTCGGCTATCGGGCCGTAAGCGTCGGTAGCCAGCGTAATGCCCAACGTAGAAAGCATGCCCACAGCGGCAATGCCGATTCCGTAAAGTCCCATTCCCACATTGGCAAAGTCGCCTCCCGAAGCCAGCAGATAAGAAGCGATGATACCGGCCACGACAGCTATCACAGGAATGGCCGTAGAGAGCATCCCCAGACCGACACCGGAGATGATTACGGTAGCCGGACCGGTCTTGCCGCTTTCACTCAGTTTCTTCGTGGGAGTATACGACTGGGAGGTATAGTATTCCGTAGACCGTCCGATGATGATGCCCACCAAAAGGCCGACCACTACCGAGCAGGAGATCCATACCCAATTGTCGAGCCGGAGCAACCAAAGAATCAGGAAAGTGGCGACTACAATCAGCGCCGAACTCAAATTCGTACCCCACGCCAACGAACCCAACAAGTCTTTCATCGTGGCGTTCTCTTTGGTGCGCACGGAGAAGATTCCGATGATGGAAAGCAAGATTCCCACCGCAGCAATCAGCATCGGGGCAATCACCGCCTTAAATTGCATCACCGTGTCTTCGGAGTGGATGAAGGCGGCAGCCCCCAACGCGGCGGTTGCCAATATAGAACCGCAATACGACTCGTACAGATCGGCGCCCATGCCTGCCACATCGCCCACATTGTCGCCCACATTATCGGCAATCGTTGCCGGATTGCGCGGATCGTCTTCCGGAATGCCGGCCTCCACCTTTCCCACCAAGTCGGCGCCCACATCGGCGGCCTTCGTATAGATACCTCCGCCCACACGGGCAAAGAGCGCTTGCGTGGAAGCTCCCATGCCGAACGTCAACATCGTGGTGGTAATCACACACAGCTTATGGGTGGGCGAGAGCGCATCGGCGGGAATCACCGCGTTGAGCAGCAGATACCAAAAAGAAATATCGAGTAGTCCCAGACCGACTACGACCAATCCCATCACCGCCCCGCTGCGAAAAGCGATTCTCAGTCCGGCATTCAGCGAGTTGCGGGCTGCGTTGGCAGTGCGCGCCGAAGCGTACGTTGCGGTCTTCATTCCCAGAAAGCCCGAAAGCCCGGAGAAGAATCCGCCCGTGAGGAATGCCACGGGAACCCATGCGTTCTGCACATGGAAGCCGTAAGCCATAATCGAAAACAGTATGACCAATCCCAAGAAAACATAAGCCACAATCTTATATTGCTGCTTCAGATAAGACATCGCCCCTTTGCGCACCGCCACTGCAATCTTCACCATTTGAGGAGTACCCTCGCTCTCTTTCATCATCTGCTTATGGAAATAATACGCAAAGCAAAGCGCCAGTACGGATGCAACCGGAACAATCCAAAAAAGAAAACTGTCCATAAAATTAAAATTAATTAGGTTTAACGAAGCATAAAAGTAAACAAGCGGGATGAAAAAAGCAAGGAAAAAGAGGGATAAAATGAATATTACACACAAAAAAAGCAAAAACGGGAGCAAAAAGAACAAAAAACGGGGTTTATTTCCAATCATTTCGGATGAGACAGATTTAATCACAATCGAAGAATACAAAAAGACTCCCGATTTGTTTCCAATCCTTTCGGGTGAGAATTCGGTAGAATGCAGACCATTGCTTATGTTGCGAAAGTTTATTTCCAATCATTTCGAACGAGGCTTAGCCAGTTTCTTCGTCTCACGGTCGATATACAAGGTTCGTTTCCCATCATCCCGAATGAGGAAAAGAAACAGAGATTGAAACAGTGAGTACGCATGAAAGTTCGCTTTCCGTCATCCCGAATGAAACCCTTCCGGAAAGCCTGAATTCTTATCGCTTTTTCGCCCTGAACGCCATGAAGAATATCCCCGCAACAATACATATATAGTCACCGTGGTAGCCATATATAGTCATCCTACATGACCATATATATCTACCGCGGTAGGCATATATAGCCACCGAGGTGAGTATATATGTTCACCGAATCGGGCATACATACCCACCGTAAGCAGAAAATATACCCGCCCGAGCGGACATCTTCAGTTCACAGATTTTCCACAAAAGAACTTTGCTCTATCCGGTTCAGAAAGGGGTATTCACAGTCCGGCTGCCGAAATGATTGCAATGGAGCGAAAGGCTCTCCTGTGTCCAAAGTCCGATCCTGTTAAACGCCTTTCTGAGGCAAACACGAAATTTTCTTTAGAGAAGAAGCAAAAAACAAGTCCGGCCGCACACCCTTGTACAGCCGGACTGACATTCACGTATTTCTTTCAGAATGAAACCTCTCATTGGCATAAGCGCAGAGCAAAGCCAAGACTAACATTATCCAAACATGCGGCTTACCCGTTCGATTCCGGCTACAAGCGCATCTACTTCTTCTTTGGTGTTATACAGTCCGAACGAAGCCCTGACTGTTCCTTCTATGCCCAACCGCTGCATCAGTGGTTGTGCACAGTGATGCCCGGTGCGGACGGCAATCCCGAGGCGGTCGAGCAATGTCCCCAAGTCGAAGTGATGAATATCCCCCACCAGAAAAGAAATCACCGCACCGCGATCGGCTGCTTCGCCGAAAATACGCATGCCGGGAATCTCTTTCAGCCGGCGCAAGGCATACCGGGTGAGTTCGTGCTCATAAACCGCCACCTGTTGCATGCCGATGGCGGAGACGTAATCGAGCGCTTTGGCAAGACCTGTCGTACCGATATAGTCGGGCGTACCTGCTTCGAACTTGAAAGGCAGCTCGTTGAACGTGGTTTTCTCGAAAGAGACATGCTGAATCATCTCTCCTCCTCCCTGATAGGGCGGCAGGCGGTCGAGCCACTCTTCTTTGCCGTAAAGCACTCCGACACCCGTCGGCGCATAAACCTTATGACCGGAGAACACCAGAAAATCGGCATCCAGCTCCTGCACATCCACCGCCGTGTGAGGGATGGACTGCGCGGCATCTACGAGGAAAGGCACTCCGTGCGCATGGGCGGTGGCAATCATCTCTTTGATGGGGTTCACCGTTCCCAGCACATTCGATACATGAACAACGCTGACAAGCTTTGTCCGCTCGGTAAAAAGCTTTTCATACTCGTCGAGCAGCAGCTCGCCCCGATCGTTCATCGGAATCACCTTGAGGGCAATCCCCCTGCGGGCAGCGAGCAATTGCCAGGGAACGATGTTGCTGTGATGCTCCATCACCGAAACAATCACTTCATCGCCCTCGCGCATACACTCATCGCCAAAGCTCGAAGCGAGCAGGTTGATGCTCTCGGTGGTTCCGCGCGTGAAAACCACCTCGTTGGTACTGCGCGCATTGATGAACTTCCGCACCGTCTCGCGCGAGGCTTCGTGAAGCTCGGTGGCCTGCTGCGAGAGGTAGTGCACTCCACGATGCACGTTCGCATTGACGGAGTAGTATTCGTCCACTATCGAATCCACCACCACACGAGGTTTCTGTGTGGTAGCGCCGTTATCCAGATAGACCAGCGGCTTGCCGTATATTTCCCGGCTCAGTATCGGAAAGTCTTCACGTATTTTTTGTATATCGTACATCTTGATTATGCTTTGGAAAGGAACCTTAAAATTCGAATTAGACAGATATTACTTACAGATAGCGCATCCCTGACATTTGTTCAATTCGCCGCGGAAACGTTTCTCCACCAGCAGGTGCAAGCGTTCTTTGAGAGGATCGAGACGAATCTTATCAATTACCTCATTGACAAATGCGAACATCAGCAACAGACGCGCTTCTTTCTCGGCAATGCCACGGGCACGCATATAAAACAGGGCATTCTCGTCGAGTTGCCCCACGGTAGCTCCATGCGAACACTTCACATCGTCGGCGTAAATCTCCAACTGAGGCTGCGTGTACATACGGGCTTCGCGCGTGACGCAAAGATTGCGGTTCGTCTGTTGCGAAGCGGTATGCTGTGCTCCGGGACGTACCAGCACCAATCCGGCAAAAGCCCCGACCGACTGTTCGTCGAGCACATATTTGAAAAGTTCATTACTGGTGCAGTTGGGCACTGCATGGTCGATGGTCGTATGATTATCCACATACTGGTTCTTATCCGTAATCGCCATGCCGCAAAGGTTGATTTCGGCTCCTTCGCCCGCCAATACCACTTCGGTCGTATTTCGGGTAGTTCCGTTATGCAACGTCATACCATTCAACAACACACTGCTGTTTGCTTCTTGCCTGACATACAGGTTGCTAATACGCACCGTGCTTGTATGCGTTTCCTCAAGTTCATACATGTCGAATACCGTATTCTCACCGGCAAACACTTCAATCACTTGAGTAGCCAGAAAATTTACATTGTCCATGGCATGGTCGCAGATTAGGAGACGTGCCTGCGCCCCTTCCTCAAGGACAACCAGCACCCGGCGGTTGACCATAAAATCGACATCGCCGCGAAGAATGTTCACCAACTGGATGGGCTTCTCCACCACCACGTTCTTGGGAACGTAAAAGAAGACTCCGTCTTGTGCAAAGGCGGTGTTGAAAGCGGTTATTCCGTCTTTCGCAGTATCAGCCAGCTGCCCGTAGTATTTCTTCACCAGTTCGGGATACTGCTGCGCCGCTTCTCTCAGGCTGCCGAAAATCACTCCCTCAGGCAAATGATGCTTGGGCAACGATTTACCGTAAAACGCGTCGTTCACCACGAAATACAAAGCCGTACTCATATTGGGCACATCGCACTTAAACACTTCGTAGGGGTTTACCGGGATATCCAACCGGTTGAGATTCAAGCCGAAGTCGGGCTCAAAGCATTTGCTTACATCCGTATATTTATATTTCTCCACTTTACGAGCAGGGAATCCGATCCGTTCGAAATCGGCGAAAGCGGCAGCCCTCGGCGCATTCAGCACATCGGCGCTATGCTTGCATATCATGGCTTCGGTATGTGTGAAGAGATCGATATATTGTTGTTCTGCGTTCATCATCATTCTCCTAACTCTTTCTTAATCCAGTCGTACCCCTTTTCTTCAAGTTCCAAAGCCAGCTCCGGACCGGCGGTCTTCACGATGCGCCCTTTATAAAGCACATGAACGATATCGGGCTTGATATAGTCGAGCAAGCGTTGGTAGTGAGTTATCACAATGGTGCTTGTTTCGGGAGTCTTCAGTTTGTTCACGCCTTCGGCTACAATACGGAGCGCGTCGATATCCAAACCGGAATCGGTCTCGTCGAGAATGCTCAGGCGCGGCTCGAGCATCGCCATCTGGAATATCTCGTTCCGTTTCTTTTCCCCGCCCGAAAAACCCTCGTTCACCGAACGGTTGGCCAGTTTGTTGTCCAACTCCACCACGGCGCGCTTCTCACGCATCAGTTTCAGGAACTCGCTGGCGGAGAGTGCCGGCAGACCTTTATACTTTCGCTGTTCGTTCACAGCGGTACGCATAAAGTTCACCATGCTCACCCCCGGTATCTCCACCGGATACTGAAAGCTAAGAAAGATACCTTCGTGGCTACGGTCTTCGGGCGACAGTTCCAGTAAATCCTTACCGTAAAAGCTTACCGATCCCTTCGTCACTTCGAAAGTGGGGTTGCCTACCAGCACCGAAGAAAGCGTACTTTTTCCCGATCCGTTCGGTCCCATGATGGCATGCACTTCGCCCGGTTTCACCGTAAGGGTAATTCCCTTTAATATTTCTTTGCCGTTAATGCCGGCATGCAAATCTTTTATTTCTAACATAGTCTATTTATCTAATTTTATCTGTTTCTTATTCAAAACTATCTGCCGAAAATCCAGTCGAAAATCGTATCTCCATCCCCTTGTGTCAAAGTAAAAGGAAAGTCTATCTTCAGCCCGAAGTTCAAACCGTGCCGAAATCCCTTGGCACGTATATAGTCGGTACGAACAGGGGCGAAAGACCGATCTTCCACAGTATGGTTTGCACCTAATCCCATACGGAACTGATATTCGACAGTAAGCATGAGACACGATAGCAAAGGTATCTCCAACCCTATGCCCGGCATCAGAGAAAGACGAGGCGACTTCAGATCATAATGCTCCCGACGTGTCAGCTCGCTCTTCTCGGTAATCATATTATAATGGAAATGTTCGATCACTCCGCTTTCTGTCCGGGAGGCGAAATTCCATGCTGCGGAAAGTCCACCGTATGCCTGCCCCCAGAAGTGTTCGGGAAATATATAGTAGCGTCCGCCAAGCTCCAGTTGTGTAAGATTCTTCTGCACAGAGGAAGTCAGATTAATCTCCTCACTCAGATAACCCGCCTTGAGCGAAAACCGGCTTTCGGGCAGATAGTACTCGACCCCCAACGCTGCGGTAAATCCGGTTGACGACTTGTGATGCGACGGATGCTGTGAAAGCACAGATATTGCCGGGCCAATCGTTCCCTGAAAACTCCATCTGCGTTCACTCTCCGTATAGCGTTGCGCGCGAACCAATCCGAAAGAAAGCAGCAACACCAACAACCAACCTATCCGTTGTCCGTTCATTTCTCTTCTTCGATTTTGTTTATCCTACACTACCCTCCAGCGAGATGCTGAGCAATTTTTGCGCTTCTACCGCAAACTCCATAGGCAGTTTGTTCAACACTTCTTTCGCATATCCATTTACAATCAGGCCGATGGCATCTTCGGTCGAAATGCCGCGCTGATTGCAGTAAAATACCTGATCTTCGCTAATTTTGCTGGTAGTAGCCTCGTGTTCCACCACAGCCGTTTCATTATGGATGTCCATATAAGGGAAAGTATGCGCTCCACACTTATCGCCCAGCAGCAACGAGTCGCACTGACTGTAGTTACGGGCATTGTCTGCTTTCTCCGACACACGCACCAAGCCTCGATACGAATTCTCGCTGTATCCGGCAGAGATACCTTTACTCACGATTGTGCTGCGGGTATTCTTCCCCAAGTGAATCATTTTGGTACCGGTATCCGCCTGCTGATAGTTGTTCGTCACCGCTACCGAGTAAAATTCCGCTGTCGAATTATCTCCGGTCAGAATGCAGGAAGGATACTTCCAAGTAATGGCGGATCCCGTTTCTACCTGTGTCCAAGAGAGTTTACTATCCACACCTTTGCAGTTGCCGCGCTTCGTCACGAAGTTGTATACACCGCCTTTGCCTTCGGCATCCCCCGGATACCAGTTCTGAACCGTACTGTATTTCACTTCCGCACGGTCGTGCACCACAATCTCCACAATGGCGGCATGCAACTGGTTCTCATCGCGCATGGGAGCCGTGCATCCCTCCAGATAAGAAACATAAGAATCATCGTCCGCCACAATGAGCGTGCGCTCGAACTGCCCGGTGTTACGGGCATTGATGCGGAAGTAAGTGGAAAGTTCCATCGGACAGCGAACACCTTTAGGAATATAAACGAAGGACCCATCGGAAAACACGGCGGAATTCAATGCGGCAAAGAAATTGTCGCGGTAGCCGACTACCGATCCCATGTATTTTCTGACAAGGTCGGGATGTTCGCGTACCGCTTCGCTGAATGAGCAGAATATGATTCCCTTCTCCATCAACGTCTCTTTGAAAGTGGTCTTTACAGATACGGAGTCCATAACTGCATCCACAGCCATCCCGCTCAACGCCATCTGCTCTTCCAGAGGAATACCTAACTTATTGAATGTCTTGATTAACTCAGGATCTACTTCATCCATGCTCTTCGGGCCCTCTTTCTTCTTCGTAGGGTCGGCATAGTACGAAATAGCCTGATAGTCTATCTCAGGAATACGGAGATGCGCCCATGTGGGAATCTCCAGCGTCAGCCAATGCCGGTACGCTTTCAAACGAAACTCGAGCAACCACTCGGGTTCGTTCTTCTTCGACGAAATGAGCCTGATCACGTCTTCATTCAGCCCTCGCTCGATGATTTCGGTGTGCACATCGGTTGTAAAGCCGTACTTGTACTTCTCATTCGTAAGTTCTTTTACATATTTATTGGGTTCTTCTTGTTGCATCTTTATGTTCTAATATATATTGTTCTGTCATATTTTTGGCGGCAGGGAAAAATATTTTTCCGAATCTTTCCATTGGATAGTATAACGCAGACTCTTTCTTTTTTGTTGCACCGATTAACTTATTATCACCATCGATATACTCGATTACAAAGATCATAAGGCTGACCAGAAGCATGTATTTTATCGCTCCCAACCCGCTTCCCAGCCAACGGTTCAACCATCCTAAGGAAACAGCCTCCAATGCTCTTGTCAGCAACGAAGCCACCAACGAGAAGAGCAGCGGTACAGCTATCCAGATAATGACAAAAGCCAAAACCTGAGCCACCGTCATAGAATCTGTCAGTGCAGGACATAAGCGTTCCGCCAAAGCCTGATACAGCGCCCTTGCAGCCAATAATCCTACTATCAGCCCGAGAATGGCAGCCAATTGCCGGATGAATCCTTTCATCAGTCCGGTCACTACTCCTATACCTATAAAGAAAAGGATGATTATGTCGATCAAAGTCATAACTTCTATTATATAGCCCTATAAAGGATATCGGGAAACAACGGATTAAAAAAAGTGGTAAGGTGGTGTTCTGCAAACAGTACCACATTACCACCCTTTATCCTTACAGATAAGTATGTTGCCACAACAGCATCAAGCCATACAGCAGCAACTTATCTCTTTTCTCGTTACAAAGTCTGCTTCACTTCAATTTCCTCGAAGGTCTCGATAACATCTCCTACCTTCATATCGTTGCAGTTTACCAGACTGATACCGCATTCGAAGTTCGTGCCGACTTCTTTCACATCGTCTTTAAAACGTTTCAACGCATTGATGTTCCCTGTGAAGATAACGATACCGTCGCGAATCAAACGAGCCTTGTCGCTGCGCTTTACCTTTCCGGTCTTCACCATCGCTCCGGCTACAATACCCACCTTGGTGATATTGAATACCTCGCGAACCTCTATCGTAGCAGTCACCTGTTCTTTCAACTCAGGCGCCAACATACCTTCCATAGCCGACTTCACTTCCTCGATGGCATCGTAGATTACCGAGTACTTACGGATGTCTACTCCATCCTGCTCTGCCATCTTGGCGGCTGCGGTGGAAGGACGCACTTGGAATCCTACGATAATCGCATCGGAAGCGGCAGCCAGAGAAACATCCGATTCGGAAATCTGACCCACTCCCTTGTGAATCACATTCACCTGAATCTGCTCTGTAGACAATTTGATCAACGAGTCGCTCAACGCCTCAACCGATCCATCCACGTCACCCTTCACGATGATGTTCAATTCCTGGAAGTTACCCAAAGCGATACGACGGCCAAGCTCATCGAGAGTCAGAATCTTCTGTGTACGCAATCCTTGCTCACGAGCCAGCTGCTCACGCTTATTCGTAATTTCACGAGCTTCCTGGTCGGTCTCTACTACATGGAACGTATCACCGGCTGCCGGCGCTCCGTTCAATCCGAGAATCAGTGCCGGAGCAGACGGTCCCGCTTCTTTCACACGTTGGTTGCGTTCGTTGAACATAGCCTTCACACGTCCGTAGCTTGTTCCCGCCAGAACGATATCGCCTACTTTCAGCGTACCGTTCGACACCAGAACTGTCGCTACATATCCGCGTCCCTTATCCAACGAAGACTCGATGATAGAACCCGTGGCGTTACGGTCAGGGTTCGCTTTCAACTCAAGCATTTCAGCTTCCAGCAATACCTTTTCCATCAGTTCGGCCACACCCAGACCTTGCTTGGCTGAAATGTCCTGCGACTGATATTTACCTCCCCATTCCTCCACAAGGAAGTTCATGTTCGCAAGCTCTTCTTTAATCTTATCGGGATTGGCGGTCGGCTTATCCACCTTATTGATAGCAAACACAATAGGTACACCGGCAGCCATTGCATGATTGATCGCTTCTTTGGTTTGCGGCATCACGCTGTCGTCTGCAGCCACAATGATAATAGCGATATCCGTCACCTTGGCTCCACGGGCACGCATGGCAGTAAACGCTTCGTGTCCCGGAGTATCGAGGAAGGTTATACGGCGCCCGTCTTCCAACTTCACATTGTAAGCTCCGATGTGCTGCGTGATACCTCCCGCTTCACCCGCAATTACATTTGCCTTGCGAATGTAGTCGAGCAATGAAGTTTTACCATGGTCGACGTGTCCCATCACCGTAACAATAGGCGCGCGGGGTTGCAAGTCTTCCGGCGCGTCTTCTTCTTCAACAATGGCCTGTGCCACTTCGGCACTGATATATTCCGTCTTGAAACCGAACTCTTCGGCCACGATATTGATTGTTTCGGCATCCAGACGCTGGTTGATGGAAACCATGATTCCGATACTCATGCAAGTAGCGATAACCTGATTGACAGAGATATCCATCATAGTTGCCAATTCGTTGGCCGTTACAAACTCCGTCAGCTTCAGCACCTTGCTTTCCGCCATTTCCTGATCTTCCAATTCCTGCATACGGCTGGAAGCCATTTCACGTTTCTCTTTACGATATTTGGAAGCCTTGCTCTTTCCTTTAGTCGTAAGGCGCGCCAATGTTTCTTTCACTTGTTTTGCTACATCCTCTTCACTGACCTCCTGCTTGATAATCGGTTTCTTAAAGCGTTCTTTACCATGACTCTTCTTGCCACCGCCTTGTCCGTTAGTTTTTCCTTGTCTCGAACCTCCGAAATGAGAAGTAGCCACGTTGTCCACATCCACTTTTTCTTTATTGATGCGATTCCGTTTCTTCTTACTTCCCCCAGCCTCAGCATCCTTTCCGCCTTTCGACAATTTTGTGTCCTCCCGGCGAATCTCCTTGATGATGGCTTCTTTCATCTGTTTTTTCTGATCCTGACGGATTTTCTCTTTCTCTTCGCGTTCCTTACGCTTTTCTTCTTTCGATTTTTTCTTCGGTCGTGTGGACTGGTTCAACGCCGCCAAGTCTATTTGACCGATGACATTGATCTTTGCCCCCAGTTCCGGCTGACGGATCTTGAAGATTTCGTCATCCTTTGAATCCGATTCTTCGTCGGAAACAGCTTCACCCGAACCGGCAGCCTTCTTATCTTCCTTAGCCTCTTTTTCCTTTACAGGCAAGGTTTCTACTTTTGGTTCCTCTTTACTCATTTCTTTCACCACATTCTCTACTTCCGCCGGTTTGGTTTCCACCGCCTCTTGCAGTACCCTTTCATCTTTTACCGCGGGTTCTGCAACTTCTTCTTTCTTCACCTCAGCCTTTGCACTCTGTTGCCCAACTTCCGGCTGTTCTTTCTTTTCCGGCTCTTTTTCTATCTTCCGACCTCCTAAATTGTCTAAATCAATCTTTCCGACAGGTTTAAACTTCGGACGAACATCTTCGGGAACCACAGTCTTGATCACATCGTCTGCTTTCGGTTTCTCCGGTTCTTTTGCAAAACCTTCAATCGATACCGAGACTTTATTGCGATCTTTATTCTGACGTTCCTGAATGAAACGCTCCGATTCAAGTCTAAGATTCTTATCTGTGCTAAACTCTTTGACGAGTATAGCGTATTGCTCCTCACTAATTTTGGTATTAGGATTAGCCTCTACGGAATACCCTTTCTTCTGCAGGAACTCAACTACCGTTGAAATTCCCACATTTAAATCCCTTGTTACTTTGTTTAACCTTATCGTCATATCTTAAATTTAATAATTAAATGGAGCCGGATTGTTATTTATTTACTGAACGGTAAATATTACTATTCCTCAAACTCCGATTTCAAAATGCGAATAACCTCGTCTACCGTTTCTTCCTCCAGGTCTGTTTTTTCAATCAACATCTCACGAGGCGCGTTCAACACAGCTTTCGCAGTATCTATTCCGATTGCTTTGATAGCATCGATCACCCATCCGTCAATCTCATCCCTGAATTCATCGAGATAGATATCTTCATCCTGCACGCTCTCATCCAGTTCGCGGAACACGTCGATGGTATATTCGGTCAGCATACTTGCCAACTTAATGTTCAAACCGCCCTTACCGATGGCAAGCGACACCTCTTCCGGCTTCAGAAACACTTCTGCCTTTCTTTCTTCTTCGTTCAAACGGATAGAAGATATTTTAGCCGGACTCAAAGCGCGTTGAATAAACAACGATATATTCGAGGTATAGTTAATCACATCGATATTTTCATTACGCAACTCACGAACGATTCCGTGAATACGACTGCCCTTTACACCGACACAGGCTCCTACCGGATCTATTCTGTCATCGTAAGATTCCACCGCTATTTTGGCACGTTCACCGGGCATGCGGGCTATCTTCTTGATGGTAATCAACCCGTCGTTAATCTCGGGCACTTCCAATTCGAACAACCGTTGAAGAAAGACCGGAGAAGTACGAGACAGAATAATCTTCGGATTGTTGTTTTTATTATCCACCCTCGCTACTACGGCACGCGCCATTTCCCCTTTCCGGTAAAAATCGCTTGGAATCTGTTCGGTTTTAGGGAGTAACAGTTCATTGCCTTCATCATCCAAAAGCAAAATCTCCTTTTTCCAAATCTGGTATACTTCCGCATTGATGATGGTTCCCACCTTATCTATATACTTATTATACAGACTGTCCTTTTCCAATTCCAGAATTTTGGAAGCCAACGTCTGACGAAGGTTAAGGATGGCGCGACGCCCGAACTTGGCAAAGATAACCTCGTCAGTCACCTCCTCGCCCACTTCGTACGAAGCATCGATTTCGCGCGCTTCGGTAAGCGAAATTTGCATATTGGGATTCGTCAATTCCTCATCCGCCACAACTTCACGGTTACGCCATATTTCAAAATCCCCCTTATCCGGGTTCACGATTACGTCGTAATTTTCATCGGTGCCAAACATTTTCGCGATTACACTACGGAACGACTCTTCGAGCACGCTCACCATTGTAGTTCTATCGATATTCTTCAGTTCTTTAAATTCCGAAAATGTGTCAATCAAGCTGATTGTCTCTTCTTTTTTGGCCATAACTATTTAAAACTAATTAAGTATTTAGTGTATTTTATTTGCTCGTAAGTAAAGGTCTCATCTTCTTCCACCATTTTTGGACGCTTCGCTCCTTCAGGCTTCACTTTCTTCTGAACCCCCAGCGTGAATTTTTCCTCATCGGCGTCTTTCAGCACTCCGGCCAGTTTGCGTCCGTCCTTAGTTAAGACTTCCACTTCCTGTCCGATATGGATGTAATACTGCTGCAACACTTTGAAAGGCTGTCCGATTCCGGCCGAACCCACTTCCAATTCATAATCCTCCTCTTCACGGTTCAACTTCGACTCGATGTAACGGCTAAGTTCTACGCAGTCTTCAATCCAAACGCCTTCGGCATGGTCAATCTCAACCACAATTTTGTCATCAGGGCTTACGGTCACTTCCACCAGAAAGTAATCTTTTCCCTCCAGCCATTCTTCAACAATTTGAGATACAGTTTTCTTTTCTATCATTTATTTGCAATATAAGAACAAAAAAAGGAGCTTAATTGCCCCTCCACCTTTCATCCGTTTTCGGTTGCAAAGATATAAATAATCTATTCGACTACAAAACATTAAATAAAAAAAGTATGATTTAACGCCCCGATATTCGTATCTTTACACCCTAATCTTAAAAAATAGCGGTTATGGCGCATAGACTCAACACGAATAAACAGTTTATGATAGGCAACGGCATTCTGGCTTTCGCAGTCATTTTTGTCGTGGTAATCTTTGTGTATATGAGCCTTCGATTGCAAAGAGACAAACAAGCAGAACTGCATTTTACCGAAACGTATACCATCAGCCTGACCAAAGGATTTGCCGGAGACTCGATTTCGTTTTTTGTAAACGACAGCCTTATCGACAGCCGCAAGATGACCGATGAGCCATGCACCATTAAGTTCGGACGGTTTGCCGAACAAAGCGCACTGCTCATCGTAGACAACCGGACAGACGAAGTTTCCACGTTCGACCTGAGCGAAAAAGGAGGCGTTTACCGTTTTGAAAGAGATGAAGACGGTATCAAGCAATTGCCCCGGTAAATTTCTTGATGGCTGTCAGGGCAAAGAGACACGCAACCATACCTCCATAGCCAATCGTCACACCTCCGCTCGATATTGCTTCAATTCTTCACGCAAAGAAAAGGCTTTACCTTCCGTCAACTCGTTGAGCAACCGCCAAAAAAGATCGCCATGATTCATCTCACGCGTATGGCAAAGCTCATGAAGCAGCACATAGTCTACAAGATGCACGGGCAAAAGAAGCAGGAAGCAAGAAAGATTGATGCCCTTATTTGCCGAACAACTGCCCCAACGCCCACGACTGGAACCGATTCGCACATTGCCGTATGACAGCCCGTTTTGTCGGGCGAGCCTGTCTAAGCGCAGGGGAAGGATGTTGCGTGCATTCTTCTTCAACGATTCTTCAATTACCTTACGCAGCCAATGTTGCAGTTTCTCGTTCGCAAAGTCGGTTTCACGGGGACAGACAATCTCCATATACCCCGGCTTCAAATTGGCAAAAAAACAATCCGTATCGCCCGAAACCAAAGAAAGCTGAAAGAAATACGTATCAATCTTATAATCCAGATCAATGGAAGGACGGGAAATTTGCCTGCGGGCAATAACCAAACGTCCGCGCAACTCTTCCACCGCCCGGTTTATTTCTTTCAAAGAAATACCCGGAGGAACAGAAACATAAACAGCATCGCTCTTTGTCCGGAATACAATTTTCCGCGCCCTCGGATGAGTGCGTATAATCAAGCGTCCTATTTCTTTGTCGTCTACAACTGCATTCATGTATATTTATCCGCGAATCACGAACCGATTCTGTAAAAAAGAATATTCCATGCAAAGATATATACCCGCCTGAGATAAACAAATCAGAAAGCTATTTTTTTCAAAGGATTTACCTACCTTTGCCCACAAACCAAATGATATCGCAACATGAAAATCCCACGTACTTGCCATGCCGTATGTCTGATACTCATGCTAATCGGCATACCGGCAACATTATCTGCGCAGACAACCCTGCTGGATAAGCTGAATGAGATTTCCGCCATAACGGAAATCAAGCCTCTTGAATCTGAAAAATTTACCGAAAAGTATGTAGCTTATTTCACTCAACCCTTGAACCACAAGTCTCCGGAAAAAGGGAATTTCCGACAAAGGGTTATTGTGGCTCATGTCGGGTTCGACCGTCCTACGGTAATTGTGACCGAAGGATATGCGGCGGAATACGCTTTCCACCCCAAATACCGCGAAGAACTCTCGAAGTTGCTAAATGCCAATATGATATTCGTGGAGTATCGCTATTTTTCAAAATCCACTCCCGACCCCAAAGACTGGCAATACCTGACAGCGGAAAACTCTGCTGACGATCTGCATGCCGTTACTTCCGCTTTCAAAAATATCTATCCGGGTAAATGGATTGCGACGGGTATCAGCAAAGGAGGGCAAACCACTCTGCTATACCGTACATTCTATCCCGACGATGTGGACATCTCCGTTCCTTACGTAGCTCCTCTTTGCTATGCGGCGGAAGACGGAAGACACGAGCCTTTTCTCAGAAAGATATCCACTCCCGAGAATCGCAAATTGGTTGAGAACTTCCAAATGGAAGCGCTGAAACGAAAACCCGCGCTACTTCCTCTCTTCAAACAATATTGTACGGAAAAAGGTTATCAGTTCCGCGCCTCCATCGAAGAGATATACGACTATTCGGTGTTGGAATACGCCTTTGCGCTTTGGCAGTGGGGTACTCCCGTGGAAAACATTCCTGCCCCGGACGCTACCGATGACGAGATATTGACCCACCTGTTGGACATCAGTAATCCCAATTATTTCATGAAAAACAACCCTGCCGCCCCTTTTTTTGTACAGGCTGCACGCGAATTGGGGTATTACGGCTACGATATCCGCCCATTCAAAAAGCACCTTTCCATCAAGTCGAGCAAAGGATACCTGCATCGGCTAATGCTTCCTGAAGAGTTGAAGGGGATACCTTTCGACAAGACGCTAAGCAAGAAAATCACCCGGTTCTTGAAAAAGAATGATCCGAAAATGATATTTATTTACGGCGAAAACGACCCGTGGACGGCAGCCGGAGTAACCTGGTTGAAAAAGAAAAACAACATACACGTGTTCATAGAGCCCGGTGGAAGTCACAAAGCGCGTATCAGCACACTGCCCGAAGCAGAAAAAGAAGAAGCGATAAACCTTATTAACAAGTGGCTATACTTATAAAGAGACGAAACAATGATCTTGAAAAAATTAAATATTAATACAAAGAGCAATGAAAAATAAGAAAATGATGTTCGGGTTGGTATTCAGCCTTTTGCTACTCTCGTCGTGCAAGAATATAAAAAACACAGTAACTATGTCCGAATTAAAAGGCGAATGGAATATTGTGGAGGTAAACAGACAGGAAGTGTCGGCCAATCCGTTACCTTTTATCGGTTTTGATACAGAAGAAAAAAGGATTTACGGAAACAGCGGGTGCAACCGTATTATGGGAGGTTTCAGACTATCGAATAAGAATGACAAGATAGAATTGGAAGAAATAGCGGGCACTATGATGGCATGTCCTGACATGGAATTGGAGACAAACGTACTGAAGGCGCTTTCGGAAGCAAGCCGAATCAGACATGGAGACGAAGAGGATGAAATTATTCTATCCGATAAAAGCGGCAATCCGGTGATTCTGCTGAAGAAGAAAACACATGAATAAATACGGTTGTATAAAAAAAGTTCATACCGCATAAAAAGAAGCTCTGTTCTGTCTCGAAGGAAAGAGTCTTGCTTAAATAGGAAACAGCGTTTGCCTAAATAAAACAATCTTTTTAGGCAAATGCATTTTTTGTTATATAGGCAGTGCAACTTTTTCTCTATCAGCTACGTCTAATAAATATAGCATGGATAGGCAATTAGTAAACCTTATACTTATAAACTCATAAAAACCAACGAAATGAAAACATTTTCCTTAAGCCTGATGATGTCTGTGTTGCTGCTGACCTCGTTCACAATCGCTCATGCACAAACCAAGCGCGTAGTAGCCAGCAAAAACTATGTTACCCAAAAAGTGGAAGCAGACCGTTTCAACGCCATTCAATTATTGGGAAGCGCCGACATCGTGTACAGACAATCCGCTTCCACCACTGTGGAAATTTACGGCTCCGACAACATTGTTCCGTTGCTAGAAACATATACCAGCAACGGCACACTGACCGTAAAATTCAAGAAAAATACCCGTATCATCAATAGGGGCAAGCTCATCGTCAAGGTTTCTTCACCCGAACTGAACAAGATCACCGTCAACGGTTCGGGAGACATCAAATTGGCCAACGGCATACAGACAAACAAAAACATAGATGTTACCGTCAACGGATCGGGCGATATAGCAGGAGAAGGCTTTCAATGCGAAGCGATAACCATCTCCGTCAGAGGGTCGGGCGATATCAAGCTGCAAAAGATACAAAGCAAGACATGCGTTGTGAGCATAGCCGGATCGGGCGATGTGGCTCTTAGCGGACAAACGGGCGAAGCGAAATACCGCATCGCAGGTTCCGGAGACATCTCAGCTTCCAGTCTGCGGGCAGTCAACACATCGGCTAGCGTCTCCGGTTCGGGCGATATAGAGTGTCATGCCGACAAGAAATTGACAGCGCGCGTTTCCGGTAGCGGAAGCGTGGCTTACAAAGGTAATCCCGAAGAGATAGACGCTCCGCGCAAAAAAATACGAAAGATGTAACAAGACCTGAGCCTATCGTTCTTATATATAATTATGGTGTGTCTTCATAAACTTACCCAAGAATAGGGCAACGTCCCTAAGCTTGGGTAAGATTTAAGTGATTCTATTGGGAAAACAGCGCAACAAAGATGGAGAAAACAACCGGCCTTCCGGTCAGACTATCGCAAGCCCAACATCATCACCTCGCTGGAATGATGGAGAAAGCAACCGGTCTTCCGGTCAGACTATCTCTATGCCTTGCTCTTTGCACAGTTGAAGCCCCAAGTCTTTCAACTTGAACTTCTGGATTTTCCCACTTCCCGTCATCGGAAACTCTTTAACGAAGAATACATATTTCGGAATCTTGTAGCGGGCGATCTTGTTCCGACAAAAATCGCGTACATCGCTCTCATGCATCTCCACCCCTTCATGCAGAATGATGAACGCGCCTACCGCTTCGCCGTATTTCCGCGAAGGGATGCCCGCCACCTGCACGTCTTTTATACCTTCGAGCCTATAAAGAAACTCTTCTATTTCGCGGGGATAGATATTCTCGCCGCCACGGATAATCATGTCTTTGATGCGCCCCGTGATCCGGTAATTGCCGTCGGCATCTTTAATTCCGATATCGCCCGAATGGAGGAAGCCGTTTTCATCAATCACCTCCGCCGTTGCCTCCGGATTTTTATAATAGCCTTTCATCGTATTATATCCCCGGCTGCACATTTCTCCCGGCATACCCGGCGGACACTCCTTGCCCGTTTCGGGATCGATCACTTTCACTTCGGTAAACTCAAAATCTCTCCCCACCGTATGGCAACGCACATCAAACGAATCGTCGATACGGGTAGCTGTCATACCGGGCGCCGCCTCCGTAAGTCCGTACACGCTGGTTACTTTCATATACATTTTTTCTTCCACCTGCTTCATCAGCTCCACCGGACATAAAGCGCCCGCCATGATTCCGGTGCGAAGGGAAGACATGTCGAACAAGCCGAACATGGGGTGATGAAGCTCGGCGATAAACATGGTGGGCACTCCGTAGAGAGCCGTACACCGCTCTTTATGGATGGAAGCCAGCACAAGCAACGGGTCGAACCGCTCTACCATTACTTGCATGCAGCCGTGCGTGAGGCAGTTCATGGTGGCGAGCACCACTCCGAAGCAATGAAATAGCGGAACGCAACAGCATAGCCTGTCGTCGGCGGTAAACTTCATGTGTTCGCCGGTGAGGTATCCGTTGTTCGTTATATTATAATGAGTCAGCATCACCCCTTTCGGGAAACCTGTGGTACCCGATGTGTACTGCATGTTCACCACATCGTGGCAATCCACCCGCGCTTTCAATTCATTCAGGCGGTCGTCGGCAACGTTGTTCCCCAACAGCAGCAGCTCCGATGTGTTGAACATTCCCCGATGCTTTTCCTGACCGATATAAACCACGTGGCGCATGTGCGGAAAACGCTCGCTCTTGAGATGTCCGCGCTCACAGGTTTTGAGTTCGGGGAGCATGGCGTACGTCATCTCCACGAAGTCGCTGTCCTTTTCGCCGTTTACGATGCAAAGCGTGTGCATGTCGGAATGATGGCAAAGATATTCCAGTTCCGATTGTTTGTAATTGGTGTTGACCGTGACGCAAACCGCCCCGATCTTGGCGCAGGCGTACAGCAGAGTCAGCCAATCGGGAACGTTGGCCGCCCAGATACCCACGCGAGTACCCCGCTCCACACCGATAGCGACAAGTCCTTTCGCCATATCGTCTACGCGACGGTTAAACCGGCTCCAAGTAAAACGAAGATTACGATCGGAATACACGATGTATTCCCGATCGGGAGTCTCTTCGGCCCAGTGTTCAAGCCACTGGCCGAGAGTGCGTTCGAATAGTTGCATGAAAAAAAAGATTTGTGGTTAGCAATAAGCAAAACAGACGAGCGGCGAGCGTTGAATCGACAGACAGCGCGCCGCCGGCCATCACACCGGCGTGTAAATAACCGCCAGTATCTTCGCTCCCTTTCCCTCGTAAGCATGTACGTGGTGAGGAACAATCGAATCGTAATAGATGCTGTCTCCTTCTTCCAACAGATAGGTTTCCTTCCCGTAGCTTATCTCCATCGTGCCCTCCATCACCATGATGAATTCTTCGCCCTCGTGCGAAGAAAGCACGAAGTCGCTATCTTTCATAGGCATCACATCGATGATAAAAGGTTCCATGTGACGGTCGGCTTTCGATTTCGAGAGCGAATGATACTCCATGTGCTTGCGGGAGTGGATGGCGTTATTGGAAAAACTGATTGCGTCTTTAGCTTCTTTCTTGCGACATACCACGGGACCGACTTCATCCTGATCGTCGAGGAAAGTACCCAGCCGCACGCCCAGTACACGGGCAATTTTAATAAGCGGCGCAAGAGACGGGATATCGATATTCTCTTCGATACGCTTTATTTGTTCGACAGCCAGACCGGAACGCTCGGACAGCTCTTCTCTCGTGATCGATTTATCTTCACGAAGGGCTTTGATCTTCTCTCCTACAATCTTACTTGCATCCATATTGAAAGTATTTTAAGTGCTATATTGACAAATTATAATTATATTAACCGCAAAAATAGCAAAATATTTATACCGACCCAATGATAGTCCTTAAAAAATGCAGTTACTCTTCTTTTCGCATACTGAATTCGCAACCGCAATATTGCTGGTTGTAGAATTGATATTCCTTGATGATGGAGATACGCCGTTCGCTTAATCCGCCCTTTCGCCAGTTTTGTTTCCAATAAGTGACGTCGGGATACTTTTCGCAGGCATAGCGCCCTGCTTCTTCTATCTGTTCGAGGCTTTTCCAACGGCTCGAAGCAAGCGTAGTGGCAATGACCCCGAAGCCATGCTCGTGAGCATAGCGGGCGGTTTCGAGCAGGCGCATCTTGAAGCACCTCAGGCAGCGTCCTCCCCGTTCCGGCTCCTGCTCCATCCCTTTCATCCGGCAACGCCATGCTTCGTGGTCGTAGTCTCCGTCCACTATTTCGAGTCCCAGCGAGCGGGCATAGCGGCTGCACTCTTCTTTCCTTATTATATATTCCTCTTCCGGATAGATGTTGGGGTTGAAGTAGAAGATAACCGGAGTAATTCCGTTTTGCATCAGGCATTCGATGATGGCCGAAGAGCAAGGGGCGCAACACGTATGCAGCAGCACGCGGGTTGCTCCGCCGGGAACTTCCAACTGAAACTTTTTCTTCATACGGCAAAGTTAACGGATATTTATGATTAACGCCAATACTTGGGGAAATAAAAAAAGAGGGTGTGCTTCCAATCAGCAGACCCTCCGTTTAACCTTTCAGTGTAAGTAAAATTACTTACGCAAACCAAGCTCTTTGATGATGGCACGATATCTTTCGATATCTTTAGCCTTCAAGTAATCGAGTAAGCGACGACGCTTACCTACCAACATTGTCAAAGCTCTTTCTGTACTATAATCTTTTCTGTTGAGCTTCATGTGCTCAGTCAGGTGAGAAATACGGTATGAAAACAAAGCTATCTGCGCCTCAGCCGAGCCAGTATCAGTGTTAGACTTTCCGTACTTTCCGAAGATTTCTTGCTTTTTAGCTGCGTCTAAATACATAATTTTTTAGAAGTTTGATAGATAAATTATTCTTATTGAGCGTGCAAAGATATACATTATCTTTATATCTCACAACGTTTTATCCAAAAAAAACAAAGCGATAGCACTATTTATGCACCTATTTTCGTACCTTTGCCGACAAATAATAGGTATTATATGCAAAATATTAGGAACATTGCAATCATTGCCCATGTGGACCATGGGAAAACAACGTTGGTTGACAAGATGCTTTTGGCCGGAAATCTGTTCCGCAGCAATCAGAACAGCGGCGAGCTTATTTTGGACAACAACGATCTGGAACGCGAACGCGGGATAACGATTCTCTCCAAAAATGTATCCATCAGCTACAACGGTACTAAAATCAATATCATCGACACTCCGGGACACAGCGACTTCGGCGGCGAAGTAGAACGCGTGCTGAATATGGCCGACGGATGTATATTATTGGTAGACGCTTTCGAAGGGCCCATGCCGCAGACGCGTTTCGTTCTGCAAAAGGCTTTGGAAATAGGATTAAAGCCTATTGTGGTGGTAAATAAGGTGGATAAGCCGAACTGTCGCCCGGAAGAGGTGTACGAGATGGTGTTCGATCTGATGTTCAGCCTCAACGCTACGGAAGAACAGCTCGATTTCCCGGTGATTTACGGTTCGGCAAAAAACAACTGGATGAGCACCGACTGGCAGAAGCCTACGGATAGCATCGCTCCGCTGCTCGACTGCATCATCGAAAACATACCTGCTCCCGAAAAGCTCGAAGGAACTCCGCAAATGCTGATTACTTCGCTCGACTACTCTTCGTACACCGGACGCATCGCCATCGGGCGCGTGCATCGGGGCACCCTGAAGGAGGGGATGAACGTATCGCTTGTGAAGCGAGACGGGAGCATCGTTAAAAGCAAAATCAAAGAGCTTCACGTATTCGAAGGCTTGGGACGGGTGAAGACGGCAGAGGTTTCGTCGGGCGACTTGTGCGCGCTGGTAGGTATCGACGGGTTCGAAATCGGCGACACCGTATGCGATTTCGAGCGTCCGGAGGCATTGCCGCCCATCGCCATCGACGAGCCGACGATGAGCATGCTGTTCACCATCAACGATTCGCCGTTCTTCGGCAAAGACGGCAAGTTCGTCACCTCACGCCATATACACGACCGTCTTACGAAGGAACTCGACAAGAATCTGGCGCTCCGCGTGAAAAAGAGCGAAGAGGACGGAAAATGGATTGTATCGGGACGCGGCGTGCTTCACCTCTCGGTACTCATCGAAACCATGCGCCGCGAGGGATACGAGCTGCAAGTGGGACAGCCGCAAGTGATCTACAAAGAAATAAACGGCGTGAAGTGCGAGCCGATAGAAGAGCTCACCATCAACGTGCCCGAAGAGTATTCGAGCAAAATCATCGATATGGTGACCCGCCGCAAAGGTGAAATGGTGAAAATGGAGAATACGGGCGAACGAATCAACCTCGAGTTCGACATGCCTTCGCGCGGCATCATCGGATTGCGTACCAACGTGCTGACAGCCTCGGCAGGCGAGGCAATCATGGCCCACCGCTTCAAAGAATATCAGCCGTACAAAGGGGAGATCGAACGCCGCACCAACGGCTCGATGATTGCGATGGAGGGCGGAACGGCTTTCGCGTATGCCATCGACAAGCTGCAAGACCGGGGCAAGTTCTTCATCTTCCCGCAGGAAGACGTGTATGCCGGTCAGGTGGTAGGCGAACACTCGCACGACAACGACCTGGTGATCAACGTAACCAAATCGAAGAAGCTGACCAACATGCGCGCCTCCGGCTCCGACGAAAAGGCACGCCTGATTCCTCCCGTACAGTTCTCGCTCGAGGAGGCGCTGGAGTACATCAAGGAAGACGAGTACGTAGAGGTTACTCCGAAGGCAATGCGTATGCGCAAGGTAATTCTGGACGAGATCGAGCGCAAGCGCGCCAACAAATCGTAGGCCGAAGCGCTCATATACGGACACCACGGCAAGCCCTGCTTACGGGACATTCTGCGGAAATCGCAGTCCGATGTCTCCGAAGTAGGGCTTGCCTCATTCTGCCGATGGCGAGGAAGCACAGATTCCCCGTATTGAAGCTTTAGTTTCCCACCGGGGAAACTTTTGTGTCCCACTGGGGAAACTTTTGTGTCCCGCTGGGGAAACTTTTGTGTCCCATAAGGGAAACTAATGAAACTATATATCGTCACCCTCCTCAGCATCTTTGGCTACCTCTTTCCGCCTTGTTCGCAAGCGGGTTAACTTTACAGCCTGCCGATACCGGAGGCAGCCTGCGGGAGAAATCACCGTTTACATATATCCAACCTCCCCAGAAGCAGCATGCTCATGAATTAAGGAACAGATTTAAAACCGTCCGTATGCGCAGCGTGAAAACAAAGCGTATGAACCGGTTGCGAACGCTTGTCTAACCGACTGGTTTTCAAAACCGGCATACAGTATATGACAGAAAACAGAGACTGGCGGACGGGGAAAAGGAAGTCGCGGCAAGCGAAATGTCGAAAGCCTCGCCGAATGCCATCATCTTGGGACACGACATCCACAAAACGACTGTGGAAGCCATCCCCGCAGTCATCCGCAACCTCAAGGCAAAGGGGTATCGCATTGTAACACTTGATGAACTGTTTGCCAACAAACAAATCAAGAACAACCATGTTTACAACAGCGGCAAATAACCTTATGAAGGAATAAAAAGGACTATACCCCAACCGAAACATCTCCGAACCGATGAGGCGAAAATAGAATGAGAGCAACCCATCGCATCCCCTTTCTTGATGGGAAACGATGAGTTGCTCGAAAGCTATCGTGCGGATGCAGATTGAATATTATTTTTTAATTTTCATCTTCCAATCTTTACCGACACGCACCAAACTCATTTCTTCTTTTTTCTCTTTCCCATTACCGTAAGTTGTTTTCAACTCCACGATGGCAGATTGTCCGTCTTCGGCCATCTCTTCAGAAAGCACCTCGATATTTTTAATGCCATCGTTTTTTTCAATCTGCTTGGCCCCCTTTTCTTTCAATACTGACAGAAACATCTTTTTGGCTTCTTTTACCTCGTCAGAAGATGCTTTATCTCCATAATATATACCGTCTACGAATTTTTCAAAATTCCCCGATTGCAGGTATCCGGCGTATTTTCTGGCAGCATCCGAAGGAGTACTTCCACCGGAAGCACAAGCAACGACCCATGCCATGCAAATCATTGCCAATCCCCAATAAATCACTTTCTTCATAAGTATTACATTTAAATTGATTTGTAAAAAGTTATAAATAACAACATTTATGTTTTGTTTCTCCAATTGTTTTTTCATTCAGGGTGCGGTAAACTTTCTGTTGTTTCCACACTAATAGTTAGTAATCAATACCAGTCCGTCCAAAGCGGCCACGTCCGAAGGAAACAGATAAGTTCCCGATAATCCCGGGATATTCAGTTCTACGTCAGGTTGCTTCATCCCGCCCATACCGGCCCATCGGTATACAAACCAAATTAATTCGGTACAGTACATTTTTGAAGTATCTTTCAAATTATAGGAATGATCGAAAGGAGTATGACGGTTATAAATTTCGATTGCTTTCAGAGCCGCCTTGCAGGCCAGAATCGAATCGGCACGAAAACGCATCAATGCACCCGACACGGCTTTATCGGGCGCAAAGAAATCTCCGAGCTCTTCCATTTTCACGAAATCTTCATCACCTGTTTCATCGGGTTCGCCCGGTACGGCATGAACCACTTTCCACCGATCCCGATGGCGCACCACAATACCTACATGAGAATACCGGCCTTTCCGGTCAAGCCCCAAAACCATTCGGCTTGCCATACCTGTGCCTCTCCTGAACACAATATCCCCTTCGTGTAGCAGTTCTTCAGAAACAGAACAATCGCACGGCAACTCATGGCATGAAAACAGGCATCCGATAATAAATAAGAAATAACCATATTTTATGAGAAATCCCCTATCCATGTTTATACGTTGTACTGGTTCTATGCAAACAAAGATAAGAGAGTAAATGATTAATAAGCTGTCATTCTTTCAAAAAAAGGTTTCCATTCGGACAAAAAAGAAGATTATCCGTCAAAATCGAGCTTTTTGTTTACGATAATCGGCAAAAGACATTCCAAACTCTTTTACGAAAGCGCGACGAAACGTCGACAAAGAGTTGAAGCCTGAAGATTCGGCAATTTCATTCATCGACAACGATTCATTCGCAGTTGCCAACAACTGATGCACCTTATCCATGCGATAACGATTGATATAATCGTAAAAAGTGGTATGAAGATAGGAATTTAAATAGAAAGAAAGATAAGTCCGATTAGTTCCTATCTCCGTAGCAAGTTCCGTAAGCGTCAGTTTCGGATTCAGAAACAGCTCATCCTGTAACAATGCTTTTTGCAACGATTGTACTACTCCTTCACTCAAAACAAAATTATCCGGCAACGATTCCGGAACGGCTTTATTAAAAAAGCTGTCTGCCTGCAAGAATTCATCCGCCACAATTACTTCCTGCTGTTTATTATAATAAAGGATACAGCCCCAAAGGAGCATGGAAGAAAGATAATACAGAGAATCGATGAACCACGAATTCGCTATTAAGGAATACATCCATACCGACAAGCAGAGAAACATAAAAAAGGTGACTTGACGCAGCCAACGCACGTTGATACGCTCAGTATTGGAATAATTGGTCTGAATATATCTGTCGTAGCGATTTACCGCGCCGCGAAGTATCCAAATGACTATGATAGAATAAAATATCACATAGAAATTCAACACTTCCATCCACAACTCCGAAGCTGTCAAAACATAGCCTGCGATGCAGACTAACAGAAATAATTCAATAACGACTGCTCTTTTCCAATTCATCCACCCGGGAGATAAAAGCTCAAACAAATAAAATGTGCATACGGGGACAGCCAACATATCGACCATCACCAATAAATTGGAAAAATAAGTATGCCTGACGGCTTCCGATAAATACAAGAAAAGATCTTTGACTTCTAAAAAGAACCAGAATAAAACGACATAACCCAATACTTTACGCAAACGGGAAGCATCCTTATCTTTCAACAAGTAAATGCTTGCAAACAAAAAAAACAAGAAACTCATCCCATGAGTAAAATAAAACAACCGTTCGGCTAACAGCATTGCATTCATAATAAATAAAAGAGAGTTTTTCATATATACCGACTAAAAGCAAATATAGATAAAAACCTTCAGATTCTGCACCACTAAATTAAAAAGGATAAAGGGTATTATCGATTTCCCGCTTTTATTTCCAATTTCTTGCCATATTCTCCTGTAAATCGAGGAAAAATGAAACTCCGTTTATAATAAAAACCGGTGTTTGTACAACTCATGCTTACAAAGAGAGAGAGAAACCGTTTTCTCCATCACAAGGAGAAAAGGCTATTAATACAAAAGATTAGGGCAACATGCTACAAATGATTTGCAAAATAAATATAAAAGCCTTCACTTAGGTTTGAAATAAAACAGTTTTTTTCCAATTTAAAACATATCTTAGCGGATAAATATTACAAATATTATTTATTGCGAATATATTTTTAAGAAATCCAATTATACGACACATCAAATGCAAACCTCTGTAGCAAAATTTACATTTATCGGCTGTTTCTCAATAAGACAACCGTAAACACGCCAATCAAAGCCTCCTTCGGATTTTAATCTTATTATACATTGGCAATATGCCCGACAGCAAATAATATATGTATCGATATTTGCTCGTCGAGATTCGAATATAAACTGACCAAACAAGCAGTTTGAATGAGGCTTACTACATCAATTGAACATATTTCTTACTATCTTAACAACTTAATTATATCAAAATGAGAGTAGCATTAATCGTTTTATTCTTGCTGGGTTCTCTTTCTACCCAGACAGTGTACGCAAAAAAGAAAAACAAAAAGACAACGCAAGACACGCTTGCCGTAAAAAAGAAGGAGCCGGAAGGCATGGCGGATTACAAAAAGGCCATCAAAGACGCCACCACGGCCAAAGGTTTGTTTACCACACATTTGAATAAAGACAACAAGCTCTACTTCGAACTGGCCGACTCTGTCTTTTCACGCTATTATATCCTTGCCAACCGCATTGCGGAAACAAGCAACACGCACGACTTCGTATCGGGACAAATGGCTACCCGTCCGATACTGATCCGGTTTAGCAAGGACAACAATAAAGTATATATGCATCTGGTTCAGAAAGACAATACCGTATCGCCTTCCGACCCGATAGCCGTTTCTTTCAGTCGCAACTTTGCGGACCCTGTTTTGAAAGCTTTCAAGATAGCAGGCAAGAACGGGAACAATGTGTTGATTGATGTTACTCCTTTTTTTGGCGGAAACGAAACCTCAATCAGCCCTATCAAGCCGGACAGTCCCGTCGCCAAACTGCTGGGCGGACCGAAATCTTTGAAAGGAAGCTTTGTTGCCGACGCGTCGGGCATCACGGGAGTGAAAACTTTCCCCAAGAACATCGAAATCAAGAGTATGCTTTCTTTCAACCTGACTCCGCTCAATCAGCCTTATACGGTCATGATGCATCGTTCGCTGTTCGTTTTACCCGACAATCCGATGAAAGTAAGATTGCAGGATAATCGCGTCGGCTTTTTCAACTCGGGGAAAAAGCACTTTACTTCGGATAAAGATAAAATCGTAGAACGGTCATACATTCATCGCTGGAGGCTTGAGCCCAGAGAAGAAGAGAAAGAGAAATATTTCAACGGTGAGTTGGTAGAACCGGCCAAACCGATCGTGTTTTATGTAGACACGGCTTTTCCGCAGAAATGGAGAGCAACAGTGAAGCAAGGCATCGAAGACTGGAACAGCGCTTTTGAAGCGGCAGGGTTCAAGAACGCAATCAAAGCAATGGACTATCCGAAAAACGATCCTTCGTTCGACCCCGACGATATGCGATACAGCTGTGTGAAGTATGCCGTAACGGGCATTGCCAATGCAATGGGGCCCAGCCACGTTGATCCGCGCACAGGCGAAATATTAACCGCAGATGTAATCTGGTATCACAATGTAGTGTCACTGCTTCACAACTGGCGGTTCACACAAACCGCAGCCGTAGACGCGAGAGCCCGAAAAGCCGTGTTCGACGATGAGCTGATGAGCGAATCGATGCGTTATGTAGCTGCGCACGAAATAGGGCACACGCTGGGATTGATGCACAATATGGGTGCCAGCTACTCGTTTCCTGTCGATTCGCTCCGCAACCCCTCATTCACTCAGAAGTATGGAACCACGCCAAGTATCATGGACTATGCGCGAAACAACTTCATCGCCCAACCCGGAGACTTCGAGAAAGGAGTACGACTGACTCCTCCGGTCTTGGGAGTATACGATATCTATGCCATCAATTGGGGGTATCGTTTGATAAAAGGCGCTGCAACGCCGGAAGAGGAAAAAGCGACGCTGAATGCATGGATCAAAGAAAAACAACACGACAGGATGTATGAGTTCGGCGCTCAACAAGTGTTCGGTACCATCGACCCGACAGCGCAGTCGGAAGACTTGGGCAACGACCATATCAAAGCCGGGGATTATGCCATCAGCAACCTGAAGATCATCATGAAGAATCTTGAGAAGTGGACTTACCGCGAAGGGGATACATACAACGATGTAGAAACCATCTATCAGGAAGTGGTCAAACAGTATGCCCGCCACCTTCGCCACGCAATGCCGTATATCGGCGGAGTACGCTTCCGGGAAATCAGACAGGGAGAAGAGGGCTATGCCAAAAACTATGTCGACAAGCAAGCACAAAAAGCCGCGTTGGTATGGTTGGTCAATCAGGCACGCACCTATAACAGCTGGCTGACTCCCCAAGCCTTGATTGCCAAACTGGGGCTGGACAGCAATATCAACAACAAACTGCAACAATCCGTTATCGGTGCCTTGTTCGGTTCTTCTTCGCTCTTCCGCATTCTTGAAGGCGAAAAGGTTGACCCGACCAAGAATTATACATTGGAACAATACCTGAACGATGCGGTGAACGAGGTATTCAAACCGACTCTTCAAGGGAAACAGCTGACGGAAGAAGATCTCAACTTACAGTCGGCAGCCATTGCTTTACTGATAAAGAACAGCGGACTAAACGCTTCGGAGAAAAAGGGAATCAGCATTATGGCAGCCTATCAGGAAGTGTTGGAAGCTGCCGACGAGCCGGCCCTTCCTTGCAGCCATTCGCATGAAGACCATTCGTTTACCCGTATCAACTTCGGATTGCCGACACTCCCTGCAGAAGTACAAGGTCCGCTTATGACAGGACAGCTGAAAAGAATCAGCCAACTGTACAAGCAACGGAAAGCAACGACTGCACACAAGGCAACCAGAGAATTCTACGATTATCAGATTCTGCAAATAGACAAATTGTTTAAACTATAAAATCAGGCTGAAAGAATGAAAAGAGTGACCTCTCTATTATTATTCTTTGCTTCGTTGCTGCTCTCGGTAGCAGCAACGGCACAAGACTTTTCGGTGAAAGGAAAAGTGACTGACGCAACCGGACAGCCGGTTATCGGCGCCAACATAAAGGTGAAAGAAGCTCAGACCGGTGTAATTACGGACATGGATGGCAACTTCATCATATCCGTACCCTCCAAACACAAGGAGCTGATCGTATCTTTTATCGGATACAAGTCACAAACGGTCAAAGTCGCTCCCGGAATGGGAATGGTTCAGATTCAACTGAAAGAAGACGCACAAAGTCTGGATGAGATTGTAATCATCGGTTATGGAACCCAAAAGAAATCTTCACTAACCAGTTCGGTAGAAACCATTAAAAAGGAAGACTTACTACAGATGCCTACCGCCAACTTGGACGAAGCATTGAGCGGACAGGTTGCCGGACTTCAAGTTATGTCTTCAACGGGTGACCCCAGCTCAGCCAAAGAGGCGTCCATGCGCATCCGTGCCGTCAGTGGAGCACAAAATGCTCCGTTATTGGTCATTGACGGAGTTCCGCGCTTTTCGGAAAACACCTCCGGAGGAGAAGCACGCCTTTCGGATTTAAACCCTGATGACATCGAAAGCATCTCTATCCTGAAAGATGCCGCAGCCGCAGCAGTGTACGGTGTACGTGCAGCCAACGGTGTCATTCTGGTAAAAACCAAACGAGGCTCCGGCGACTCCAAAATCAGGGTCAACTACCGCGGACAATTCAACATTCAAAAAGGAACGCAATTCCCTAAATTCTTAAACAGTTATGAGTTTGCAAAACTCTACAACAGAGCCGTAGAAGGTGTGCCCAACACAGAGCCTTTCACCGATGAAGAGTTGGAGATGATCCGGACACAGTCACACCCGAATGAATTCGCCGATTCGAATATGCTCGACTATTTGAAGAAACAAGGACACTCTACCACTCATGCGATCTCCTTATCGGGAGGCAATAACTTATTGAAATATTATATCTCCGGCGCTTATACCAATACAGTGGGCCTTTACAGCGGAGTAGGACGCGATCGGTACAACTACTCCATGAAACTGGACGCAACTTTATTGAAAGGACTGGTTCTCTCGGTCGATATGACAGGTAGCCGCTCCTCCAACAAAAACACCAGCTATACAACCATGGAGTCGGCTTATGGATTCTCTCCGGTTCAACCTTTAATATTGACCAACGGTGAATTGGCAAGTATCGATAGCAGTAACCCGCTGATTTCTGTCAGAGGGTTGGGCGGCTATGCTAAAAGCCAAACAAAGATGAATACGATTACTGCCAATCTTCAATATGAACTTCCATGGGTCAAAGGCCTTTCGGTCTATCTGAAAGGCACAGTCGACGACAATAGCATGATCCAGAAAAACTTCTATAAACCCGTCGCATTATACAAATGGGATAAAAAAACGGAAGAAATAAGCGTGGACGATAAAACCATCTATCCAAAAGCGAAAATATCTCTTCAACAAAAAGATCAGTTTGTAGATAATGTTTTAATAGAAGCCGGGATCAATTACAATCGCACTTTTTCGGGGAAACACGAAGTTTCGGGCACTCTTATCGCCAATTACCAAGATTATTCAAACCGAAACATGAATGGTACCAACCCCGACATGCCCGGTATCTATCCAGAAGTCTTAGGAACTACCCCCAACGGGCAACTCACAGGGAATGAATATAAAACCCAACGCGCGTCTCTGATAGGCAGAGCGACTTACGGATACAGAAACCGTTATTTCGTTGAAACAAGTTTCCGTGTCGACGGCTCAGCCAGATTCCACCCGGATCATCGCTGGGGCTTCTTTCCTACAATTTCGGCTTCATGGGTATTGTCTAATGAAGCATTCTTTAAGAATTGGAGACAAAACGTACTCTCCAACCTCAAGCTCAGGGCTTCTACCGGAATTTTAGGGCGCGATGGAGATATAAGCGATTATGCGTATCTTATGAATTACATGTATTCTCCACGTGAAGGATACGACATAGGCGGAACACTTCGTCCGGGAATAATCATGGCTACGGGCAGCTATCCCAATAAGGAACTTTCATGGGAAAAGAGCCGCGACTACAATATGGCTGTCGACCTGGGTTTTTGGGACAACCGCTTCGGCTTCACTTTTGAGTATTACCTGCGCTACAGAACCAATATGCTGACTTCCGCCCCCTCCTATCTATACCCTCCCTCTACCGGGGTGGGTGGAAATGTTCCGTACATGAATTTCGGGAAAGTGAAAGCATGGGGATGGGACATGACGCTCTCGCATCGCAACACAATAGATAAAGTGAAGTATGATGCTGCACTCACTCTTTCATTGGGAAGAGACAAATATCTGGATTACGGAGACGAATCGGCACAACTCGAAAATCTGCGCAGAGTGGGACATAGTACAGGCGATACATGGATGTACGAAGCTATCGGACTATTTCAGACGGAAGAGGAAATAGCAAACTATAAGCTGAAACAAGACGGGAATGACAACAAAAGCATACGCCCCGGAGATATCAAATACAAAGACCGAAATGACGACGGTAAGCTTGATGATAATGACAAAGTTGCTTTCAAAACGGCTTCTTTTCCCGATATATCGGGAAGCTTAAGGCTGGGAGTAAGATATAAAGGATTCTTTGTCAATACGCTCTTTCAAGGAGTAGGAGGATATAAGAAATATATCAGCGAATCATATACGTTAGAAAATAGCAGCTTGCAACGTTTTCAGGATTATCATCTCACAGAGACTTGGACAGAAGAAAATCGAAACGCAGCTTATCCGCGCATCAAACTTGCCAATAGCAAAGACAACAACCGGCTTAAATCTTCGTTCTGGATAAAGAATTGCAACTTTATCCGTTTGAAATCGCTGAATATCGGATATAGTTTTCCCGCTGCTGTGCTGAGCAAACTAAAAGTTACGTCTTTGAGTGTCGCCCTGCAAGGGGGAAACCTCTTTACATGGTCGAATCTGAAACACATGGATCCGGAATCTATGCGAGGATATCCCATCCAGCGCACCTACGGAATCAGTGCTAACATCGGTTTTTAATATTTGTAATTAGAAGAATTATTATGAAAATCAAAAAATACATATTAAATCTCGCCGCAATCTTTATTTTAGCCGTTGGATTCGGCGGATGCGACGGACTGTTCCGCGACGAACCCATTGACAAGCTATCGTTAGAGACGGTTTGGGGAAGTCCGCTTCTTTTAGACGAATATACACTGCCCTGGTATAGGAACATGAGTAACGGGTTTTCCGTTTTTATGCCTACAAGTTTCCTCTTCAGAGCTACAGCACGCCCGTATTATCCGTGGTTGGGTGACCAGCTTAGCGTAGGACGAGCGGACTGGTTTCGTACGGCTTACGGAGATATCTTAAAAGGATTGGAAAAAACCATCACCTTGCGTGCCGGCAATTATTGGAGCAATTGCTACATGCAAATACAAAATATCAACCGGCTTTTGGAGAATCAGCACAAAATAGCCAACGGTGCTCAGAAACAACGACTTTTGGGCGAAGCACACTTCTTTCGAGGATATTACTATTACCTGCTGCTGCGCCAGTTTGGCGGCGTATTGTTGATAGACCGCACATACGACCCGCTGATCGACAACAAGAAGTTCCCCAGAGCGTCTTATGAAGAGATGGTGGAGTTCATCGCCAAAGAAGCCGACCGGGCAGCCGAATTGTTAGCAGAAAGACATGCTCCGAGCGAATTGGGACGTGTAACCAAAGGAGCGGCTCTGATGCTAAAAGGAAAAACTTATTTTTGGGCTTCGGGAGTTGCTTTTCAGAAACAGAAACTCAATTTCCTCGGATTCACCACCGACCGGTCGAACGAAATGATGACTCAAGCCGTCAATGCGTATGACGAGGTGATGAAGCTCGGATACTCGCTAAAGCCTGTCGACGGCACTTCTCAAGAGGATATAGTCAAAAGTTATCATGAAATCTTCCTGACGAAAAACAGTCAGGAATCGATACTTGAAGTCCAACATTCCAATGACGGAAACTTTGACAAGGGCTTTGGGCATAAGTTGGACAGAGAAGCCGCATCGCCTTTCTTCGGAGGAACCACGGCCGCATATACACCGACTCAAAACCATGTGGACGAATACGGCATGAGAGACGGAGCAGTATACGATCCGAAACAACCGTATCTGAACAGAGACTATCGTTTCTATGCCAATGTGCTGTACGACGGAGCTACTTATAACGGACACGTCATGGAGCTTCATTATACGATGGAGAACGGGAAAAAAGAAGCGGGCGCAGACTTGACGAAGTACGGCACCGACCGCAATGCCGGAGTAACGCAAACAGGCTACTACATGCGCAAATTCTTGAATCCGAAACAGGTGATAGACAACGACCCTACTTACGGAAGCTCACAGAATTATATCATCTGGCGATATGCCGAACTTTTGCTCGACTATGCCGAAATAGACTTCCACCAAGGTCGCACAAAAGCTGCGTTGGATAAGGTTAACGAGATACGTACACGCGCTCACATGCACAAATTAGACGCAATTACATTGGAAAACATCTTGAACGAACGGCGTGTGGAGATGGCTTTTGAAGAAACCACTTACTGGGATTTCTTCAGACTGGGAAATGCAGTAGAGAAATTGAACGGCTCAAGCAATCCGTTAAAGAAAATGGAAATAGTGAAAGAAGAGGGTAAAGAAACGACTTACACCATTTCCAATATGAATGCAAAGCCTGAAAGTACGCGTTCGTTCAGTAGTCACCAGTATTATTATCCGATTCCTGTGGCAGAGGTAAAATACCACGAGATTCCTCAAAATCCGGAATGGGGCAGCAACCAATAATGATGCCGGACAAGACAAACAGGCTATTCTTTCTTCAACGGCAAAGAGGGTTCGAAGAAAGAAAAACATAAAAGACTGACCTTTCAACGAAAGGGGAACTGGCAAAAGATAATGGAACAGTTCCGTTTCATATATGGTATTACGCTAATTCCTAAAAAAGAAGGTGTCCGTTATAATAGGACGCCTTCTTTTTTAGGAGTTAAAAAGTTTTATAAATATACAGACCGGATAATAGAATAAAGTTTCCGGATGTTGAGAACAATCAGTTCGTTTCCTATCCTATATAACTACTGTAAACAAAGGACAGCAAAGACACCTTTCTGGATCGCCATAACTCCAAAAGGAATCTCCCCTTTTACCTGGAAATCGTATTTGCTTAAAAATATTTCCATCCTTCTAAACGTAAAATCTTTTTGAGCAAGACAGAAGTTGCGAACACTAAAAACAAACTGCCGGACTGTGAAGTATGATCCAAAGTTGTTCATACAACTTTCAGGGTTCACTTCACAGTCCGGCAGTTTGTTTTATGCCGTACAGGCTATCCGTTTAATCTTCTCCGCGTTTCTTTCCTTTCAGCATAGAATATGCAATGGGAGAAGCAATGAACAGTGAAGACATGGTGCCGATGACAACACCGAGTATCATGGCGAACGCAAAGCTGCGGATGGAATCACCTCCAAGGATGAAAATACACAGCAGCACGATCAATGTACTCAACGAGGTGTTGATGGTACGCGCCAGTGTCGTATTCAGAGAATCGTTGAAGAGCTGACGCTCGCCGCGCTTCGGATAAAGTCCGAAGAACTCGCGCACACGGTCGAAGATTACCACCTTGTCGTTGATGGAGTAACCTATAGCCGTCAGAATAGCTCCGATAAAAGTCTGGTCTATTTCCAGAGAGAACGGAACAACTCCCCACAACAGCGAGTAGAAACCGATAATCATGATGGTATCGCTTGTCAGAGCCACAACAGAGCCTACGCTATAAGCAATATTGCGGAAACGAAGCAGGATATACAGCCCGATAGCGATCAAAGCCAACACGACAGAATAGATAGCTCCCGTCTTAATGTCGTCGGCAATGCTCGGACCTACTTTCTGCGAACTTACGATACTTCCTCCGGTATAATTATCACGGTCGATGAACGTATCCAATGTAATATTCTGAGTCAGCACAGGCTTCAATGTTTCGTACAGATAAGCTTCGATTTCCGAATCTACCGTTTCGCTGTTATCATCGATGCGGTAGTTCGTACTGATGCGTACGGTCTTCTTGTCGGTACCTACAGCAATAACGCTTACGTTTGAATCACCGAACTTGCTTGAAATCAACTCGCGTATCTGTTCGGGCTGTACCGGATTCTCAAACTGCACCTTGAAATTACGTCCTCCGGTGAAGTCGATGCTCTGGCTCAAACCGCGGATGGCAAACGAACCGAAGCAAATCAGGATGAAAACACCCGCAATGATAAGCGCTTTCTTGCCGGCTCCCATAAAGTCGAAACGGGTATTTGCCATCAAGTTCTTCGAAATACCGGTGCTGAAAGTCAGGTTCAACCACTTATCTTTAGCCATGAAGTGTTCGTAAACCAAACGGGTCATAAACACGGCGGTAAAGAACGATACGAGAATACCGATGATCAACGTAGTGGCAAAACCGCGAATCGGGCCCGTACCGAAATTGAAGAGGATGATACCCGTAATGATAGACGTCAGGTTAGAGTCGAAGATAGCCGAGAAAGCGTTGGAATAACCGTCTGCCAATGCTTTTTGCAATCCCTTTCCGCTGCGAAGCTCTTCTTTGGTGCGTTCGTAGATAAGCACGTTGGCATCCACCGCCATACCGAGCGAGAGTACCATACCCGCAATTCCGGACATGGTGAGTGCCGCTTGGAACGAAGAAAGAATACCGAGCGTGAAAAAGAAGTTGAGGAACAAAGCTCCGTTGGCAACCATACCCGGAATGAAACCGTACATGGCGCACATGTAAATCATCAGCAATACCAATGCGATGACGAACGAAATGATACCTGCGTTGATAGACTCCTGACCGAGCGACGGACCCACGATGTCTTCCTGAACGATACGTGCCGGAGCGGGCATCTTACCCGATTTCAGTACGTTTGCCAAGTCTTTTGCCTGTTCGGGCGTAAAATGGCCGGTAATTTGTGAGCGTCCACCCGTAATTTCAGAATATACATTCGGAGCGGAGTATACATAATTGTCGAGTACGATAGCAATCGAACGGCCGATGTTCTGCTTGGTCAGCTGAGCCCAGCGACGTGCGCCGTCAGCGTTCATCCCCATGCTTACCGCCGGTTTGCCGAATTGGTCGTATTCATCTTTCGCGTCTGTCACCACATCACCTTCCAACGGGGCTCTGCCATTGCGCTCGGTAGATTTGATGGCATACAACTCAAAGATTTGTCCTTTTTTGTCGAACTCCGCAGGAGAAACGCCCCACTTCAAACGAAGGTCTTTCGGCAGCTGCGCCTTGATTTCATCCATCGACAGATACTTGTTAACCTCTGCCGTATCTTTGTAATTGGCATAACCGATCACCGGACCCTGCCCGCTGGAGTTAAGTTGCAAAATAGCCAATAGCGGATATTGTTTCTTGAATTCTTTCAGGTCGGCTTCTTTATCTTCTTTCGCGTCACCTTTCAATGCAGCGGCAAGGCTGTCTGCCGCACTGACGGTTTTCTTCACAGCTTCTGTCTGTTCTGCGGCAGTTGTATCAGCAACAGATTCTTCCGTATCCTGAGCAAGCAAAGAACGCAGTTTACTGTCGGCCGCCTGCATATAAGAAAGAAGTTCTCTGGCCGTATAAGTCTCCCAAAATTCCAGATTGGCAGAACCTTGAAGAAGCTTTCTCACACGTTCGGGTTCTTTGATACCGGGAAGCTCTACCATGATACGTCCCATCTTGTCTTCCAGACTTTGAATGTTGGGCTGAACCACACCAAAGCGGTCGATACGGGTACGAAGCACGTTGTACGAATTCTCGACAGCTGCTTTCACCTCTTCTCTCAGCACTTTTTCTACTTCCGCATCGGTTGATTTCTGATTGACTTTATCTTTCAACTGTTGTGTAGCGAAAAGTTCAGAAAGCTTTGCGCCCGGAGCAATCTTACGATACTCTTTAACAAAAAGAGAAATAACGTCTTCCTGACTGTTGATTGCTTGCTTGGCAGCTTCAGACAGCGCTTTGTTGAACGCTTCGTCCGGTTTGTTATCAGCCAAAGCTTTGATAACATCAGGCACGGAAACTTCAAGAATTACGTTCATCCCTCCTTTCAGGTCCAAACCTAAACTAATCTCCATTTCACGGCAATCTTTCAGTGTCCAGTTGCCCAACCACACCCTCTCGTTCGAAAGAGAGTCGAGGTAGTCTTGCTCTACTTTCGGATCGCCTTTCGCAATCTCTTTCGCCTTTTTAGTGTAATGGCGAGTTACGAAGGAGAAGGAGAGATAGAACGCGCATACTAGCGTGAGTGCTACCGCAAAAACCTTTACAAGTCCTTTGTTTTGCATTTTACTTTAAAATTTTTATGATGATTACTTTTTAATTTAAATTTCGGTTCCCATCGGTCGCATATAGTTTTGTCTTCTACATACAAGGCTGCAAATATAGTTTTTTTTTCACATTCAGGTATAATAAGCCCTCAAATATTTGATGATTAAGGCCTTTTTTGGGTTTCGAATCACGGTTTGGGCAACATTATTTAACAAGAAAGATACAATTCATAGTTCCGATGCCTTACATATATTTCGACACTGCGGTAGACATATATAGTCAGCACGGTGAATATATATGCCCAGCATGGTAGGCATATATGTACAGCACGGTAGGCATATATACCCAGCATGGTGGATATATATGAATTGTTTTCTTAAACAAATAAAAAACGGGAAGCGCCATTTAGCCCCAAAAAAGTAAGGCTTAGATGACGCTTCCCCGATTTTCTGTCAAAAGCAATATAGTAAGCATCTGAAAGCAGCACCGACGAACATACTGTCGTCATACACCGTGCTGTCGTTCATTATGACTATTTCATTCCCCTATTTTTCAGCAAAGGTTCCAGACTCGGCTCTGCCCCGCGGAAATTCTTGTAGAGCACCATCGGGTCGTCACTGTCTCCTTTTGCCAGTACATTGTTGCGGAACAGGTCGGCAGTGGTCTTATCGAAGATGCCGCGTTCTTTGAACGCCTCGAACGCGTCGTTGTCCAATACATTCGCCCAAAGATAGCTGTAGTATCCTGCCGCATACCCGCCGATGATGTGGTTGAAGTAGGTAGCTCGATAACGGGGAGCGATTTCCGGAATCAAGCCCAGCTTATCCATCGCTTGCTTTTCGAACTCGAGGATATCCAAATTGCTTACATCTTTCAGCATATGGAGATCCATATCGAGCATGGCAGCCGCAAGCAGTTCGGTAGTAATGAATCCCTGATTGAAAGTCTGCTGTTTCAATATTTTTTCGATAAGTTCATCGGGAATCGTCTCTCCGGTAGCATAATGCTTGGCATACATTTTCAGTACCTCCGGTTCGGTGGCCCAATGCTCGTTGATCTGCGAAGGAAGCTCTACGAAATCGCGCACCACATTGGTTCCCGAAGTTCCTTTATATTGGCATTTGGTCAACAGGCCGTGCAATCCGTGACCGAATTCGTGGAAAAGAGTTTCCACTTCGTCGAGCGTAAGCAGCGAAGGCGTGTCGCCCACAGGTTTGGTAAAGCTGCATACGTTGCATACCAACGGACGTACATCCCCGTATTGCTCGCGATAGTTGCTCATCCATGCACCGCCACGCTTTCCGGGACGGGGGAAATAGTCGACATAGAAGATTCCGAGCTGTGAACCGTCGGCGTCTTTCACTTCGAACACTTCTACATCGGGATGATAGGTAGGAACACCTTCCAGCTTGGTCAAAGTAATCCCATACAGTTTGTTGGCAACCATGAACGCTCCGTCTCGTACATTCTCGAGCTTGAAGTAAGGCTTCGTCTCCTCTTCAGACAGGTCGTACTTCTCTTTCCGCAACTTTTCGGTGTAATACCACCAATCCCATGCAGCCAGTTTTTCTCCCTTGCCTTCCTTATCCATCAGCTTCTGCAACTCCACAGCTTCTGCTTTGGCTTTGGGCAAGGCATAGCTCCACAATTTATTGAGAAGTTGCATCACATTGGCGTCGTTCTTGGCCATGGTCTCATCCAGCACGAAGTTGGCATAACAGTCGAAACCGAGCATCCGGGCTTTCTCAAGGCGCAGCGAAATAATCTTCCGAATATTTTCTTTATTGTCGTTCTTATCGTCATTGTTCCCACGGCAGATGTAAGCCGTGTACAGCTGCTCGCGCAAGGGACGGTTTTCGGAGTATTGCAAGAAGGGCAAACGGCTTGCATTGTGCAGGGTAAACAACCACTTGCCCGGTTGTCCGGCTGCTTCGGCTTCTGCCGCAGCGCTTTGTCGGAACCATTCGGGAAGTCCGGCAAGGTCTTCCTCTTTATCGACAAACAGTTTGAAAGTGTTGTTCTCGTTCAGAATATTATTGCTGAACGCAAGCCCGAGCGTAGAAAGCTCTTTGTTTATTTCGCGCAGGCGGTCTTGCTGTTCCGCACTCAGATTTGCGCCCGAACGTACAAACCTCTTGTAAGTCTTATCAAGCAGGCGTTGCTGCTCTGCGTTCAGTTGCTCCGGATTCCGGTTGTCGTACACCTCCTTCACACGTTCGAAAAGTTTCTTGTTCAACAGAATGTTATCTTCGTGTTCCGAGAGTACCGGCGCCATCTTCATGGAGAGGTCGGTAAGGGCATCGGTGGTTTCGGCACTCGTCATGTTGAAGAAAACGGCGCCTACGCGGTCTAATATCGGGGAACTCTGATCTAAAGCGACAATCGTGTTCTCGAAAGTGGGTGTCTCCGAATTGGAAACAATGTCCTTAATGAGCCGGTTTTGCTCCTCAATGCCTTTAAGAAAAGCCGGTTCGTAGTGTTCGATCTTGATTTTATCAAAAGGAGGAACACCATACTCTGTTTGAAAATCCGTAAAGAAAGGATTAGTCTCTGTTTTTGTTGCGCATGAACACATCATACAACTCGC
>OHBE01000436.1_pt1 | contig 47770 bp, 40 predicted proteins | sample 1577231 | NCBI WGS metagenome assembly OHBE01 (sample SAMEA3541506, study PRJEB24748) | human gut metagenome | biome: human gut; feature: human-associated habitat; material: faeces | place: China | collected 2012 | reverse complement strand
TCTGTCGTAGACGTCTCTGTCGTAGACGTCTCTGTCGTAGACGTCTCTGTCGTAGACGTCTCTGTCGTAGACGTCTCTGTCGTAGGCGTTCCCGTCGTAGGCGGCTCTGTCGTAGGCGTCCCTGTCGTAGGCGTCCCTGTCGTAGGTGTCTCTGTCGCAGGCATCCCTGTCGTAGGCGTCTCTGTCGCAGGCGTCCCCATCGTAGACGTCCCCGTTGCAGGCGTCCCTGCCGTAGGCGTTCCCATCGTAGGCGGCTCTGTCGTAGATGTCTCTTCGTTCTCTATTTCTGTCACAACAGGTACGCTCACAGGCTCAGAGGGCGTCATGAGTTCATTCAGTTGTGATATTATATTCTCCTCGCTTCCCTCCCCGGCATTAGTAACGATGATCTTGAGCCGCAGCTGGATGCTGGACGGCGTGATTGATGCACTGCCATCGGTGTTCATGCCGATAGTCAGCGCCACATACTTAGTTGCATTTTTCTCCACCGTAATTACAAACGGACCGGTCTGCTCCTCTTCAGTCGAGGTAAATGCACTCAACGTCCGAGTCTCAGCAGTTGTCATATTCGTCAATTCAATTATAGTACTCGCCGTTTTGCAGGTGAACGTCAGCGCATCACTCAGGCTTTGGGTCGTAACCCCCTCTTCAACTGTCAATGCCACCGGTGACGCAGCAACATCTTCAAAGCTGAACATATATTTAACCGCGGCGACATTATTGCTATTGTCATTCTTATTTTCCAGCTTGAGGTAAGCCGTTTGAGATGTCCCTGGAGTAAATGTCATCCCTCCGAACATGGACGTATTGCCCGGATTCAAACGAAGCCACATGGGATCGACGCTACTACTGCCGCCGTCGGGTAACTCGGTACAGTAAGACGCTTGAGCTGCAAGGCTGCCCGCTGTAATCGTAAACACTCCGGTGGTTAGGTTGTCGGTGAACCATGCAAAGGTAGTACCCACCAGCATAACAAGGCTCAGCAGGGTGCTGATGATGCTGGTGCAGATAGAGCGGTATAAGCTCGGTTCGCGGGCGTCACTGGTTTTTTTCTCCAGTCGCTTGGATCTCAGAAAAATCATATCGGTACTCCCTTTCTTTTGGTATTCACAGGGCGGCAGGCTGGAAACACATCACACGTGCTCCGCCGGGGTCTTTTCCTCGTCAGCCGGTACAGCGGGATCGCCGCCCCCTGCTGACTGCGGTGCAGGCGCTTCGTTCTCAACGGGTGCTTCGTCCCCCTCCGGTTTGGTTTCATCCTTCACGCCCAGCTGCGCACGCAGGGCCTGCAGCTCCGCCAGCATGGCGGCACTCTGGCGGCGTTCCTCCGCCAGCTGATCCTTCTCCTGCTGCAGCTCCTCCATCTGCTCGCTCTTATAGCGGCGGAACAGCCGCACCGTCTCCATGGACTGGGAGAGGATCAGCAGCGCGAACGGTACGAAGATGCACAGGATGTAGCCCGGGGTGGTCTTGAGGAAGTTGAAGAAGCGTCCTACACCGGCCAGACAGCCGCTGTACTTGCCCAGCACATCCATGTATGTCACCACGGCTTCATCGTTGGTGTCCGTGGTCGTACCGTAGGTGATAAATCCGGGCTCGCCGCTGCCGGTGGTGGTCAGGCTTCGGATCTTGTGGGTCACCACCTGTCCGTAGCTCTCTGTGTTGGTGCTGGTAAAGGCGATGATGTCGCCGGGCTGCAGTGTGGACGGGTCAACGTCCCGGGTCAGCACCAGGTCGCCGGCGGAGAAGTCCGTGGCGGACATGGAGTCGGACAGCACGATGAACGCGCGGTATCCGAAAAGCTGCCGGTCCGTGCGGTTAAAGGTCAGCACGGACACCACCGTGAACAGCATGATACAGATGGAAGCCACCATCAGCACCGTAGTGACCACGCGCAGGATCTTACTCAAGGTTTGTTTCATACGTCACTCCTTGGGGACTCTCTGCCGGGAACTCTTTATTGGGATTGTTCCGCACCTGCGTACCGTCGGCGCACAGGTCGAACTGCAGCGTACCGCCCTGGGCCGCGTTACCCGCGTCCTCCGGGAAATGGAACGTGATGGTCAGGGTACGGCAGCTCCCCGCAGCACCCACCGCCGGCAGGATGCCCAGCCAGTCCGCGCTGCTCTGTGTCAGGTCGCTCATTTTACCGGTAAACAGCACCGTTTCGCCGTCCGACACCGTGACCTCCAGCACAGAGGACAGACTGCCGCTCACGTTGTTGAAATAGAGCCTGTACCAGCAATCCGCACCTTCGTTTTTCAGGAAAAACGGCTTATCCACCGTCATACCCGGCTCGAAGAGGTATTCGTTTTCGGTAATGACAGGCTTTCTGTCGTTCAAATTCAGCCGGATCTTCCCCGTAGAGAAGATGTTGTCGGGGCGCTCTGCTACCGACAGGGCGATGGCCAGCGTGGTGACCACAAGTCCCAGCGCCAGCAGCACCGTCACCACCGCACTGCCCATCCAGCGGCGGCCGGTCACACGTTCAGTCATGACGCGCCCTCCTTCTGCCCAGAAGCACCGCCAGCAGCACCAGTGCCAGCACCGCCGCGCCAGTCATCAGCTCCATCGGAAAAGCGTCGCCTGTCTTGGGTGCAACGACCACTTCCCCACTGCCGTGGTGACCTCCATCGCCGCTGTCGGAGGTCAGCCACCACTTCAGGTCCACGGTCACGGTCTTATCCTGATACTCGTTCCCCGCCGAGGTGGGCAGCGCTACCCTTATTGTATATGTGAGCTTCGTGGGCGAGGGTTCAAGAATCTCCAGCCCCTCCTGCGCCTGCTTGGACTCAGCCAACCCCGCCACCGTGCCGTCATACAGCAGCTTGCCGTCACGGTACACGGTGATGAGCAGGCCCTCGGCCAAAAGCTGGCCGCCGGCACTGCCGTTGCTCCGCAGCGCCGCCCCGAAATGGAGCTTCACCGGCTCGCTGTACTTTACGGAAACGGTGTACGCCTTCTCCACGCTGTCACCGGGCAGCATCCCGGCCATGCCCATAGCCTCCTGCGCGCCGGGCAGAGACACCTCGGCGTCCAGCAAGGCCGCGCCGCTCTCCTCCCCGTTCAGGGCGCCAAAAAGTGCCGTGCGGGACATGGTCATTGAGAGCTTTTGCGTGGTCTCGATGTGATTGTCCGGCGACACAGCATCCGGTTTTGTGCGCACGAACAGCACTCCTGCCAAGGCCAACAGGGCCGCGACCAGCAGAAGCAGCAGCGCTATATTCAGTTTTTTATGTTCTGCGTTCCCCCACGGTCTCATATCCAGCCCCCTGCCGATCGTTTTTCCGTGTTTTCAGCGGGAAGCCGAAGTCTTTCGACACTCCCGCACTCTATATAGCAAGTTTAGCACGGAATGGCCTGTATCGCAATCGTCATTGTGACAAAATTTCTTTACGAAATTTGGGAAAAATCACAACTTCAGCGCCACATCTGGCGCTGCGGCCTGCAACAGCACGGTTTTCTCATGTATCTCATGTGTTCTCCTGCAGCTTAATATCGATTTCCCCCATTGCGTGATACGCTTCCACGTTGTCCATTGCTGTTTACCGTTCCGAACAGCCGCCCTGCGCCGCCTTAAAGCAAAAGCTGTGTACAACATGAGTTATACACAGCTTTTGTCTAATTTATCATGCGCGGCCAATTCAGATATATGGCCTCACATTTTATGCGTCTCACGCGGCTCGGATATGTTCTCCATGCCGCCGGGCAACCAGCGCTTTCCCGACAGCCGCACGAGATACAGTGTGCCGCGGACACACAGCTCCACGCACATGGCGGTCCACACGCCGGGCAATCCCCAGCGGGGCGCGGCCAGCCAAGCCAAGGGCAGACGGATGCCCCACATCGTACCAAGGTTGAACAGCGTGGGAACAAGGGTGCTGCCCGCACCCTGAAAGACGCCGCCGGTGACGATGGCCGCACCGAACAGCGGCTCGGCAAACGCCTCGATGCGCAAAACACGGGCGCCCAGTGCGATCACGGCGGGGTCGGGGGACAGCAGCGCCATCATCTGCGGCGCGAAGATGTACAGCAGCGCCCCGGTGATGACCATACCGGTCATGCCCAGCAGCACTGTGACCCAGCCCAGCCGCCGCGCCAGCTGACGCCGCCCTGCGCCCACGCTCTGTCCCACCAGCATGGCCGCTGCGCTCTGGAAGCCGAAGGCCGGCATATAGCAGAGACTTTCGGCGGTGACGGCGAAGGAGTGGGCGGCAATGGCAATCGTGCTCAGCGGCGCTACGATGGCAGTGGAGATGATCTGCGCGACGGACAGGATCATCTTCTCTGCCGCCACCGGTGCCGAAACACGCAGCACGCCGAGGAGCTGCTGCTTGTTGAGTCGAAGTCGCTCGCCCTGACGCAGGCGGAGTATGGGGCTGCGCCGCAGGATGAAGTAGGTGAGATACAGTCCCACCGTCAACTCGGCAAGGCCCGTACCCAGCGCTGCGCCCGCCGTACCCATCCCCGCACCGGGCAGGGCAAAGCCGCCCAACCGTATCATACCGGTGGGGAAGATAAGCAGCGCGTTGAATACCACATCCAAAGCACACATCAGCACCATGCAGAAGCCAGGCGTCCGCATATTGCCGGTGGCCTGCAGCTGTCCCACCGTCACATTATCCAGCTGCCGGGCGGGCAGAAACAGGCCATATACCAGCAGGTACGCGGAGGCATCCTGCCATATCTCCTGCTCCGCTCGGAGCAGCCGGGGCAGCGGCGAGGACAGGAACGCCGCCAGCACTGCCAGCACGGAGCTGAAAAGCAGCGTCAGGACGATGGCCTGCTTCATAATGTTCCGTGCTTCCTCCAGCCGTCCGCCGCCCACGTGCTGGGCTGTCAGCACGCTGAAGCCTATGGCGGCAGCCATGGCCAAGCCGTTAAAAAGCCACGTGGCGGAGGCCATCAGTCCCACCGAAGCCGACTGCGCCGCACCGAGACGCCCCACCATGGCTGCATCAATAAACTGCATAACGATGGTAGCCAACTGCGCCATGATGGCCGGCCAGCTGAGCCGCAGCGCAAGGCCTATCTGCTGCCGGGTGGAGATCGGCGCTCCGCTGGTCAGCAGCTCCAAATGATCTGTTTTCAAAGCAAAACCCTCCAACAGGTTTTTTACGTAATGCCGGGCGCTCGACGCCCCGAACCTGTTATCATATTGCAAAATGTGGCGGGAAACAGCTGTTCTTTTACAAAAACACAGGAAAACGATTGGAAAAACCGCTATGAGAAAAGATGCCAAGCCGCAGGTGCAGCCTGACATTCTTTTCCTCCACCCGCGTGCTGTACACCTGTTTGACGGGCTACGGCAGCAGCGGAACGATGGCGTGGATGATTTGAGGGAAGATGGTGATGGCACTGACCATCCGGACGATTTGCAGCACGTTCAGATCCGGACTGGTGACGCCCATGTCACCGGAGATCAGGGCCATATCTGTCGCACCGGCCGGAGAGCAGGCCAGCATGGCCTCCCGCCGCTTGATGTGGCAGAGCTTATGGAGCAATGCGCTGGACACGAAGCAGTTGATCAGGTAGCCTGCCACCAACAGCAGCGCCGGCAGCAGCAAAAAGCGCAGATCCGCTACCTCGCCCGCGCCCACGGAACAGCCGATGTATGTGCCGGACAGCACCTGTGCCACACGCTTGAGCCACACAGGGACGACGGCCTTACCCCAAAAGATATTCAGGCAGGCCGTACCAAGCAGGGAGAACAGCATCGTACCCATCGGTATTCCGGAGACACGGCCCAAAAGGCCGCAGACCGCCGCCACCGCCATGGTCAGCAGCACCGCCTGATATGTCGCCGCCTTTTCCTGCTTCTCCTGTACGTCGTGTTCATCCTGCTCCTCATGGCGGGTCACCGCCATGATCACGGAGGGGAACACGCCGATGCCGGACACAAGGCGGCAGAACTGCATCAGCACCACCGCCGCGCCGTTGGCGCCCATTTCGGCGGCGATAATAGGCGTGTCGCTCATGCCGCCGGGTACGGCGCACATGAAGGCCGTCAGCCAGTCCACATTGGACGTGAGGTGAATCACGACGCCCATGGTCATGTTGACCATCAGCATACCGCCCAGCAAGATCAGCGCCGGCTTCGCCAGCTTCGGAATGCGCAGCACGTCCTTCTTTTCCACGGAGGCGCCCACGAAGCCGCCGGCGGTGATCTGCGCCGCCACCCGCGCCGCAGAGGGCATGACCGCCAGCTCTGTGGCCAGATTCAGCGCCACAGCACCCACCAGTGCGCCCACCATCATACCGCCGGGAATTTTCAGCCTGTAAAAAATGTACCCTACGATACACCCTACCGCAAGGGTGATGAGGAGGTTCATATATCCCATTTCTCTTTCTGCGCGGCGCGCCGTGGAACGGCTGCGCCGCAGGTATTGTTACAGCGTATCATCAATTTGGCGAACTACGTCCATGATCGTACCATCCCGCGCCTCGATGATGCCGACCACGCGATCCTTGAACCTGATCTCATCCGGCGTGCCTACGATGGAATAGGCGATGTCCCGCAGCTCCTCGATGGTGTGTACCGGCACGCCGCATTCCTGCGCCACCGCCAGCAGATCCGGACGGCGGGGATTCACCGCCACGCCGTAATCCGTGACGACCACATCCACCGTCTCGCCCGGCGTGGTCACGGTGGTCACATCGGTGCAGACCGCGGGGCTGCGCCCCTGTACCAGCGGCGTGATGACGATCGTGCATTTTGCGCCCGCCGCCGTGTCCGGGTGGCCGCCTTGTGCGCCGGTGATCATGCCGGTGGAGTCCGTCACCACGTTGCAGTTGAAGTGGGTGTCCACCTCCAGCGCCGCCAAAATCACGAAGTCCAGCTTGTTCACATACGCACCCTTATTCATAGGGTTGGCATATTCATCTGCCGTGATCTCAATGTGGCGGCTCGGGTTATTGCGGATGGACGCAATGGCCTCTAAATCGAAATCCTGGGTGTCCACCAGCCGGTGGATCAGCCCTTCCTCCATCAGACGTGCCATAGGTCCGGCGATGCCGCCCAGGCCAAGCCCCATGTGGATATTACGGCGGCGCATGGTCTCCGCCAGATAAATGGTGGAGGCGATGGACGCGCCGCCCGCACCGGTCTGGTAGACGAAGCCATCCTTGAAATGGGGCTCGGCCGCCACAAACCTGGCGCAGTATTCGGCCATCAGCAGCTTACGCTGGTCAGAGGTGGGCTTGGCCGCGCCGGTGGCGATCTTGCCCGGATCGCCGATGGCATCTACCACGCACACGAAGTCCACATCCGTCATGGAGATACTGGCAGGGATGTTGGGAAACGGCACCAGCGTGTCCGTGACCGCTACCACCCGGTCGGCATAGCGGGCGTCTACCGCGGAATAGCTGAGTACGCCGCAGTCGGACTTGCCGCCCAGCGCCCGCAGATTGCCGTACTCATCCGCCGTGGGTGCGCCGATGAAGGCAATGTCGATATGGACGCTGCCCTCCTGCACAGAGCGAACACGGCCGCCGTGGGAATACATGACCGCCAGCTCCCGCAGTTTGCCGGTGCTGATGGCCTCGCCGATGCTTCCGCGGACGCCGGAGGAATATATTTTGGTGATCGTACCGTCCTCAATGAGCGGTACGATGGGGTCGTTGGCCTTGCCCAGCGACGTGGCGCAGAGGGTGATATTCCTCACGCCCATGCTGTGTACCTCCTCCATCACACGGTTCAGCACGTAGTCGCCCTCCCGGAAGTGATGGTGGAAGGACAGCGTCATGCCGTCCCGTATGCCGCAGCGCTCCAGCACCTCGCGTATGCCGGGCACCAGCTTGCTGCGGTGCGGGTCACACACGCCACGGGCCTTGGGCGCAGCCTTCTGATAGCAGCGGTCGTCGTGCGCATAGCTGCCCGCGAAGACCTCCTTGCCGGTGGCGCGAAGAATCTCATCCGGTATCTCGCGTCCTACTGCATTTCTCATACCAGCTCACCTCCGTAGATGCCGGCCGCCTTAGCCAGCATCAGCACTCGTTTCGCGCCGTCATAGAACGCGATGTCGATCATCTTTCCGTCCACTGTGAAAACGCCGATACCCTGACTCTTTTTGGAGTCGATCTCCGCTACCACCTTCTCGGCGAAGGTGATCTCCTTTTGCGTGGGGGTGAATACCTTGTGGGTGATGGGTATCTGGCGGGGGTTTACCAGCGATTTGCCGTCAAAGCCCATGAGGTGAATCAGCTCCGTTTCCTTCTCGAAGGTCTCCATATCGTCCAAATTGGTAAACACCGTGTCGAAGCACTGTACTCCGGCGGCGCGGGCGGCAATGATCATCTGCTGCCGCGCACCGTTCAACTCGACGCCGGTGAAGGTGATGTGGGTTTGCAGATCCTTCGTGTAGTCGCCGCCGGACAGGGCAATGCCGATGAGCCGCTCACTGGAGCGGCATATCTCCAGCGCGTTGATGATGCCCATGCAGGACTCCAGCGCCGCCATCAGCAGCGTGCTGCCCTCCTCCCGGTGAAACTCGCGTTCTGCCCGGTATACCGCCTCCTCAACGGTCTGTACGTCAGCGGCGCAGGTACATTTGGGGATACGGATCACGTCAGCGCCGCCTGCCACGCAGACGCGCACGTCCTCCTGCCAGTGTGGGGTGTCCAGTCCGTTGATGCGGACGACCCGCTCCACGCCGCGGTAATCCACCGTCCGCAGCGCATGGTAGAGGGAAAAGCGGGCGGCATCCTTTTGGTTCTCTGCCACCGCGTCCTCCAGATCCAGCATGATGGAATCCGGGCGGTATACATAGGGGTCGCGAATCAGGGCGGGCTTCTGACAGTTCAGAAACAGCATGGAGCGGCGCAGCCGCTTTTTTGCCTTCATGTCGATCATTCTATCGTCCCTCCCCACGCAATGCCGCTCTCCGCTGCGTCCGCAGCGCGGTACACGGCGCACTCCACCCGCGCCCGGATGGTGCAGTCCAACGCCCCGCGATCCACCAGAGAAACCTTTGCGTTCTCCACCTTCAACAAACGCAGCGTCTCCGCAGTTACCTGCCGTATCTGCCGCCCGTACCGCTGCAGCACGGGGCTTTCCATCAGAATCTCGATCCCGGCCTCCGCCGGTTCGATCATCACCATCACGTCGCTGGACTCGATCGTCCCGGCCGTGGCCGCATGTTTGATCAACATCCCTGTTTCCTCCTGTATTTGTAAGTTGAGACGGCATCTTCCGCCGCGGGACTTCAATGGTTGCGATAGTAGTTGATAAGGCAGCCGCTGATCAGCGTTTCCCGCTCGGGAACGGTCAGCTCGCCCACTGACAGGGATACCTCCCTGACCACGCCCTCCGGCGTGACCACATAGGCCGGGAAGGAGGGGATCCCCTCCAAAATATGGCGGCGGATATCCGGCACGAATACGTAGTCAAACAGCGCAAAATCCGCCGGGTCTTCCACCAAGAAGGGTACCATACCCCAGTTGATGCAGTTGGAGCGGTAGCGCTTGGTGGCGTATTTTTTCGCCAGATTGGCGGACGCACCCACGATGCGCTGGCTGGACGCCGCCTGTTCGCGGGCAGAGCCGTCGCCGGGCATATTGGCGTAAATGGTGGAGCCGATATTGGTGTGCGCCGGGTCGCAAGCCACGCCCGCCTGGTACAGCGCGTCATACACGGCGCTGTACGCCTTGTCCAGTGCACCGGTCGTCCGGCGGTGGCGGTCAGCCTGACGCACCGCCTTGCTGCGCTCTACATATTCCGGGACACAGCGACCCAGTGCGAAATCACTGAGCCGCTCCGGGTTAGAACGGTAGCTGGATGTCTCACCGGAGGGAATCAGCTCGTCGGTGGTCGTCACCGGCGTGGTGATGTAGGCGCAGATTCGCAGCAGCATATCCTTGGACATGGCGGGCAGCTCCGGCCACTCTTTGATGTTCGGGCCAAAGTGCAATGCCTCGTCCTGCTGCGCCCTGCCCCAGCCGTTATAGACACGGTGGCGGTAGACATCGTCGTTGTAGCGATCCTCATAGCTGCGATAGGTCACATCCATCTCTGTGGCAGCCGTCAGCCGTCCCTGATGGGCGGCCGTAGCCGCGATGCTGCGGGCGTCCATCAGCGCCACAGCGCTCAGCTGCCCCTCGCCGGGCTTTGAACCCTCCCGGTTGGGGAAGTTGCGGGTGGTGTGGCGGACGGAGAACTCGCCGTTGGCGGGGCAGTCGCCTGCGCCGAAGCACGGGCCGCAAAAGCATTCCCGCATCACCGCACCGGCGGACATCAGGTCGTTGACGCAGCCGTTTTTCACCAGCTCGGCATAGGCGGGCATACTGCCCGGATAGATGCTCAGGGAGAACGCGCCGTTTCCGCAGCTGCCGCCCCGCAGAATGTCCGCCGCCGCGCAGATGTTGTCGAACGTACCGCCGGAGCAGCCGGCGATCTCACCCTGCTCCACCCAAATGCTGCCGTCCCGCAGCTTGCTGCGCAGGTCGATCCTGGCGCCCACGATCTGCTCGTTCATCTCTTTTTCCGTCAGCGCCAGAATATCCGCCGCATTTTCCTGCAGCGTGCGAATGGTGTATACATTGGATGGGTGCATAGGCATGGCGATGCTGCACTCCACCTCGCTCAGATCCACATAGACGCAGCCGTCGTAATACGCCACCTCGCCGGGAGCAAGGCGGCGATACCGGTCGCCGCGGCCGCGCCGCTGATAATAGTCCCGCGTCTTGTCGTCCGTCACCCACACGGAGCTCCAGCAGGTAGTCTCCGTGGTCATCACGTCGATGGCGTTGCGGTATTCCATGGACAGTCCCGCCACACCCGGCCCGACAAACTCCATGACCTTATTCTTGACGTAGCCGGACTTGTATACCGCGGCCACGATGGTCAGCGCCACGTCGTGAGGGCCTACGCCCGGTCGGGGCGTCCCCGTCAGGTATACCGCCACCACCTGCGGCCGCCGCATATCGTAGGTTCGCCCCAGCAGCTGCTTGACCAGCTCGCCGCCGCCCTCGCCCACGGCCATCGTTCCCAATGCGCCGTAGCGGGTGTGGCTGTCGCTGCCCAGAATCATGCCGCCGCAGACGGCCATCGTCTCCCGGTTATAGCTGTGGATATTGGCCAGGTTCGTCGGCACGTAGATGCCGCCGTATTTCCGGGCGGCGGACAGGGCGAACTTGTGATCGTCCTCATTGATGGTGCCGCCTACCGCACAAAGGCTGTTGTGGCAGTTGGTCAGCACATACGGCACGGGAAAATGGGTCATGCCGGAAGCCCGTGCCGTCTGAATGATACCCACCGCGGTGATGTCGTGACTGGTCATGCTGTCGAATTTCAGCCGCAGCGCCGACATATCGTCACCGGTGTTGTGCGCCTTCAGAATACCGTAGCTGATGGTGGCCTCTGCCGCCTCTTCCGGTGTGACAGCGCAGCCTGTGGCCTGTTGGCATTGGCGCGGGTCGTCAAACAGCTCCTCGCCCCGGTAGAGGTACACACCATCCTGATAAAGTTTAATCATACTCTTTTCTCCGTTCCGTGTTGGCATATTGGCATGTATTGTATGTGAATATACTCGCTAAAAGCGGTTGCATTCCCCCGACGCCTCCTGTATAATCATTAATAATTGCAGGGATTGGATGTGATATGTATGAACGAACAGGATTACCGGCTGCTGCTGGATCTGTATAAAACCAAAAACATCACCCGGGTCGCCCACCTGCACTACCTGTCCCAGCCCGCTATGACGAAGCGTATCCGCCGTATTGAGGAGGAACTGGGCAGCGAACTGATCCTGCGTTCGCAGAAGGGCATCACCTTCACACCGGCCGGCGAGCTGGCGGTGGACTACTGCCGGAAGTTTCTGGAGCTTTCAGGACAGATGCGCAACGGCATCCATCAGGCCAGCGGCACAGTCAGCGGCTCGCTGACCATCGGCTGTTCCCTGAATTTCAGTCGCTACCGTCTCCCCACCGCACTGAAAAAGTACCAGGAGCTGTACCCGCAGGTGGACATCGTCATCTCCACGGGACACAGCGATTTCCTGTACCAGCAGCTGTTGGACAACCGCGTTTCCGTGGCCATTGTCCGCGGCGCACATACGTGGCCCGAGGGCGCGGTGCAGCTGGCGCTGGAGCCGGTATGTCTCGTGTCCAACCCGCAGTTTGTGGGGCATGACCTCAGCCGCTATCCCTATATCGGCCATCACACCGACAGCCGTTTGGAGAAAATGACCGCCCAATGGCTGCTGGAGCATGGTCTGTCCCCTGAGCCAAAACTGTGGATCGACGATATCTTCTGCTGCCGCAGCATGGCGGAGGCCGGTGTGGGCTGGACCATCGTTCCCCATATCTGTCTCAACGGCTTTGTGGGCAACGTCACGCCGCTGTTTCTGAAGGACGGAACACCGCTGGAGCGGGAGACCACCGCCATTTATCGAAACGCGCAGGCCGATCTGCCGCAGGTACGCTATTTCATCGACATCCTTGTGGAGAATGAAGCGCGCTACGCGCAACTCCACAGCTCCATATTCCGACAGCGCAGCCCCTCTGATACATACTAAGCATACTCCACAGACCCGCTATCTGTAAAATTGCCGTTTTTTATCCGATGCCATAACTTTTGTTTATTGCAGGGGCATTCGTCAAGATGACCGGATCGCGCCCTGAATCGGGCGGTATCGTCATTTTGACGAAGGGTGCTCCCTTTGGCTGCTCAGAATGATCGCTATTTGCCCAATAAAATGGGGGAGGCAGACCCCTTAAATATGCGGAGAGAAGTCGTCACCGCAACGGTGACGACTCCTCTTTTTTGTATATAGTTGTCAGCGCTCGGAGGTGTCGTCCCGCCGCACGGAGAACAGCGGCGTGTGTGACCGCGCAAATTGGCCAATCTCCCGAGCGGCGATCTCGAGAAACGCTGCCGCATTCTCGCTCAGTGTGTCGTCCTCCCGGTAGGATATGCCCACGGAGCGGCACAGGGGATGCATGGTCGGCGAGGCGAAAATGGGGTTCGACGGAAAATCCTCCTCCAAGCTCACCGCCACCGGCGCAAAGGCGAAGCCGCCGTCCTGCGCCGCCAGCTGATAGGCCACCGTGGAGTTGGGTGTCTCCATGACTCGCTTCGGCTGGATACCCAAGCGCCGAAACACGCCAGCGGCAAAGTGCCATGTGTCCTGCGTGGGAGGGGCGCAGATAAACAGCAGCTTCTCCAGCATGCGCGGCGAGATGTATTGCAGCGTGCCCTTCTCCCTCGGCGGGAAATCCACGCCCTGCAAGGCGTCGGCGTTCCGGTCGATCACCAGCATCATCTCCTCCTGATACACAGGCCGCAGCGTCACACCCTTGACCTGACTGCTGCTGCATGCCATCAGGCAGAAGGTGATCTCGCCCTCCAGCAGCTTCTTGGTCAGCTCCCCGGAGTACCCCTCTGTGATTTGCAGCTTGACGCCGGGACACTGGGCGTAGAAGGCGGGCAGAATGCGTCCCAGCCAGGTGATGCTCCGCGTCAGCGGGATGCCGATGGACAGCACCTCCTGCCGCCGGTCGGTCAGCTCTGCCATCTCGTTATCCAATTTCTCCTTCAGCGCCAGTATCTCCCGAACGCCGGCGACGTACTTCTCACCGGCCGGGGTCAGCTGGATCGGCGAACAGGAGCGGTCGAATAGTGACACGCCCAGCGATTTTTCCATGTTCTGCACACACCGCGTCAGCGTGGGCTGTGACACGAAGCACTTCTCCGCCGCCTTGGAAAAGCTCCGCTGCTCCGCCACTGCGATCAAATACCGCAATTTGACAAATTCCACAAAACCAGCTCCTTTTTTCGCCGTTTTCTGTTATGCATTTACATTATAACGCATATTGCACGTTTTGCATAATACATTTTTCGTATGGCTGATATGCGTATCTCGAATTTGACGGATGCCGTTTTTTAGTTTTATATAGTCCCATAACTTCCCGCGCACAACGCGGCGGCCGCCGTGCCATTCGAGTGAGAACGAATCCATCACAGCGCCGTAAATGTGCCGGAGTAAACTGAAGGAGGTATACCCGATGAGAAAACTGGATGCGGCTTATATCAACGGTAAGGTCTATACCGTGGATAGCGAGAATCCGGTAGTGCAGGCCTTCGGCGTAGTAGAGGATCGCTTTGCAGTGGTCGGCACGAATGAGGAGGTGCTGGCAAGCTGCACTCCCGATACCCCGGTGATCGACCTGCAGGGTCAGGTGGTGCTGCCCGGTCTGACCGACGCCCATCTGCACATCTTCGGCACAGGTCAGTTGAAGCTGGAGCTCAACGCTGTGGGCAAGACGAAGGAAGAAATTCTTGCGCTGGTCGCCGAGGCCGCCAAGGAGGCCAAGCCCGGTGAGTGGATCGTCGGCCGCGGCTGGATCAACGATGAGTGGGTCGATCCCGCATTCCCCAGCAAGGAGGAGCTGGATGCCGTCGCTCCCAATGTTCCTGTTTACCTCAAGCGCGGCTGCGGCCACGGCGCATGGGTCAACAGCAAGGCATTCGAGGTATGCGGCATCACCGATGAGACGCCCGATCCCGTGGGCGGCGAGTTCATGCGTAAGCCGAACGGCACGCTGCTGGGCTGCCTGTCCGATCAGGCGCAGGAGCCGTTCAACCGCGCCGTCCCCGCCTACAACCGCGAGCAGACGCAGAAGATCGCCCTGCTGGCGCAGGAGGGTTTCTTCCAGGTGGGTGTTACCTCTGTCCATGACGCCGGAAGCTGGGACTACTGGGTAGACGCATGGGAGGAGCTGTATCAGCAGGAGAAGCTGAAGATGCGTATGTACGTCAGCCTCCGCGTGGTGGGCCGCCCCAGCTGGGACGAGCTGTACACCAAATCCATGGAGTACTTCAAGCGCGGCGTTCGTATCGGCGCGTACAACCACCGTCTGACCTACCGTGCCTATAAGATCTCCGGCGACGGCTCTCTCGGCTCCCGCAGCGCGTGGATGCTGGACGACTACTGCGATGCACCCGGAAACAAGGGCTGCGGCAAGTGGACGGATGAGCAGCTGTATACGCTGCTGGAGCAGGCACATCGCGCCGGCTTCCAAATCTGGTATCACGGCATCGGCGACGCCGCCTGCCATCAGGCTCTGAACTGCTACGAGCGTTTGCAGAAGGAGTATCCCCGCCAGGATTGCCGCCACCGCATCGAACATTCTCAGTGCCTTGCTCCCACCGACATCCCCCGTTACAAGGAGCTGGGCGTGATTCCCACCCATCAGACCGTCTTTATCCGCACCGACAAGCGTGTGGCCGAGGCGCGCTGGGGCAAGGAGCGCTTGAAGGGCGCCTACGCATGGCGCACCCTGATCGATCAGGGCAACGTGATCCCCAATGGCAGCGACTCCCCCGTGGAGAGCTATAACCCCTTCCTCGGCATGTACTGCGCCGTCACCCGCAAGGATGAGAACGGACAGCCCGCGGGCGGCTGGTATCCCGAGGAGGCCATGACCCGCGAGGAGGCTCTGAAGTCCTATACCACCTGGGCGGCCTACGGCGCGTTTGAGGAGGATATCAAGGGCAGCATCTCCAGCGGCAAACTGGCCGACTTCATCGTCATCGACCGCGACTACATGACCTGTCCCGCTGATGAGATCAAGGACATTCAGGTGCTGCAGACCGTGGTGGGCGGCGAGACTGTCTATAAGAAATAAGCAAGTACCACGCATATCCCCCAAATGCTTCTACTAAAGAGTGTGAAGGAGAAATCACTATGGAAAAAGAAAAAAATCTGACTCAGCCTGAAGAAAAGAAGAGTCTATTCTTCAAGTTTATCCACGGCATCGAGGTCGTGGGCAACAAGCTGCCGCAGCCCTTCTACCTGTTCAGCATTCTGATCGTTGTGGCCATTATCCTCTCCGTCATCTTTAGCGGTGCAACGACCACCTATGAGAAGGCATCCTCCGCCGGCGGTGCGGTGGAGGTGGTGGAGGTCACCATCAAGAACCTGCTGAATAAGGATACGATCACCTATGTGACGCAGAACATGTACAGCATCTACTACAACTTCTCCCCCATGATGATGATGGGTCTGCTGATGCTGTCCATCGGTCTGTGCGAGACCACCGGCTTCTTCGGCGCATTCATCAAGCGCACCATCGGCAAGGCCAAGCCCGCCGTGGTGTTCGCCGTGGTCTCCTTTGTGGCCATCAACGCCAACACCGCCTCCAACGCCGGTATTCTGGGCGTTACCGCCGTGGCCGGCTCTGTGTTCGGCGCCATGGGCTACAACCCATGGTTAGGTATTCTGTTGGCCTACGCCGCCGGTAACGCCGGTATGTCCGCCAACGTGTTCGTCGGCAACCTGGACGTGCTGATCAGCGGTATCAACGAGTCCGTCTGTGCGCCGCTGGGCATCGACATTTCCACCGTTCACGTGCTGCAGAACTGGTACTTCATGGGCACCTGCGCCATTGTGCTGACCGCCGTGTTCACGTGGGTCACCGTCAAGTTCGTCCGCCCCTTCATCGGCGAGCCTAAGGATCTGAGCCTTGTGCTGCAGGACAACGCCACCCACGAGCTGACCCCCGAGGAGCGGAAGGGTCTGCGTGCCGCCGGTCTCTCCGCCATCATCTATCTGGCCGTTCTGGTGGCCATCTGCATCCCCAAGAACTCCTTCTTCCGCGCCGATAACGGCAGCATCCTGCCCAACTCCCCGCTGCTGAAGAGCGTTCTGACACTGCTGTTCCTGTTCTTCCTCGTCACCGGCTGCGCCTACGGCCGCAAGTCCGGCTTCATCAAGAAGTGGAACGAGCTGCCCGGTCTGCTGGCTAAGAGCATCAACTCCATGGTCAACTTCATGGTCATCGCTCTGCCCGCCTCCGTGTTCATCTACCTGTTCAACGCCTCCAACATCCCCACCTATCTGGGCGCTGTGGGCGGCGGTTGGCTGAAGTCCACCGGCTTCACCGGCTTCGGTCTGTTCTTCCTGGTGGCACTGCTGTCCACCTTCCTGAACCTGTTCATGACCTCCGGCTCTGCCAAGTGGATGATCCTGGCTCCCATCCTGATCCCCATGCTGTATACCATCGGCTTCAGCCCCGCACTGACCACCGTTGCATACCGTATCGGTGACTCCGCCACCAACGCCATCGCCCCCATCTCCTCCGACGTGGCGCTGATCGTCGGTCTGCTGGGCAAGTACAACACCGACAAGTCCAAGACCCCCGGCATGGGTACGGTGTTCGCAAACTGCATGCCCTATGCCATCGCCACCTTTATTGCAGAAATGCTGATCCTCGGCGTGTGGTGGTTCCTCAAGCTGCCCCTCGGCCCCGGCGTCTCCATGTTCGTTGGCGGCTGATTCCGTTACCTCCCCTTTACCCCCTATATTCATCCCCCGGTGGGGAAAAGAAAACCGGCGCAATGCCGGTTTTCTTTTCCCCTGCGCACCACCCTATCCCCACGGCTTTTCGCCGCAGAAGGAGCAACACCCATGACATACGAAAGAAACCGCATACTGCTGCCCGCCATGCTTTTTCGCGCCGGAACCAGCAAGGGCGTCTATCTGCTGGAGCGCGATATGCCCGCAGACCGGGCGGCGTGGGACGCGTTGCTGCTGCACCTGATGGGCAGCCCCGGCAAGACCCAGATCGACGGACTGGGCGGCGCACAGTCTGTCACCAGCAAGGTAGCCATCGTGCAGCCCTCCGCCCGTCCCGATGCCGATGTGGACTACACCTTTGCACAGGTATCCGTGGATCAGCCACTGGTCAGCTATAAGGGCAACTGCGGCAATATCCTCTCCGGCGTGGGGCCATTCGCCATTGAGCGCGGACTGGTACAGCCCCAGGAGGGAATCACCGCCGTCCACATCTACAACACCAATACGGATAAATATATCACCGCCGACGTGTCGGTGAAAAACGGGCAGGTGGTGTACGACGGGGACTACGCCATCGCCGGCGTCCCCGGCACAGCCGCGCCGATCCGGCTGCAATTTCTCCACCCCGCCGGTACGCTGGGGCGGGGCTTGCTGCCCACCGGCAGCGCTGCAGACGTGCTGCATATTCCGGGCTTCGGCAGCGTTACCGTGTCCATCGTGGATGCCGCCAATCCGCTGGTCTTTGTCCGGGCAGCGGAGCTGGGACTGACCGGCAGGGAGGTTCCTGCAGACATCAACGGCGATCCCCATATGTTACATCTGCTGGAGGCCGTGCGGGGTATGGCAGCCGTCCGGCTGGGGCTTCTGTCCGACTACTCCCGCGCCGCGTCGGAGGTGCCGGGTATCCCCAAGATGACCTTTGTAGCCGAGCCGGACGACTATACCGCCGCCGACGGACACACCGTATCCGGCGGCAGCATCGATCTTCTCTCGCGCATGATGTCCATGCAGAAGGCGCACCCCAGCTACGCCATGACCGGCGCTATGTGTACGGCAGCAGCTGCCGTGATTCCCGGCAGCGTGGTGCAGCAGGTGATACGGGAAAATTTTGACACACAGTGTATACGTATCGGCCATGCCGGCGGTGTACTGGAGTGTGGCGTGACGTATACACAGGCCGGAGATGCTCCGGATATTCAGACTGCCTTCGGCTTTCGCACTGCCAACCTTCTGATGGATGGCGTTGCCGCGTCAGGCCGTAAGCAGCACCTCGCGAAGGGAGGAGACATCGATGGAGATGGTGGGAACTGCCCATATGACGAGCCAGCAGCGGCACGCATGGCAAGCTCTTTTGCAGGATGCCGGGCTTCATACGGACGAAGCGGTGGACTACACCGTGCTTTTGTGGGAGGACGGTCAGTTGGCTGCCACCGGCTCACGGGCAGGGAATATCTTCAAATATTTTACCACCGCGCCGCAGTATCGGGAGCGCGGCTTCAGCGCCGCCGTGATGACCGAGCTGCGGCAGGAGGCTTTTTCCCGCGGTATCGACCATCTGTTTCTGTATACGAAGCCGGAAAACGGCCAAATGTTCACGAGCCTGTGCTTCTACCCCGTGGCACGGACGGCGGACATCCTTCTGATGGAGAGCTGCCGCGGCGGGATCGGGGCCTTCGTGGCCTCACTGCCAAAGCCGCCCGCCCCGGGCGTCACCGGCGCAGCCGTCATGCACTGCGATCCCTTCACGCGGGGACATCGCTATCTGCTGGGAAAGGCGGCGCGAGACTGCGAGTGGCTGTACGTTTTTGTTGTGTCGGAGGACAAGGGACGCTTCCCCGCCGCTGACCGCATAGAGCTGGTGCGCCGGGGAACGGCAGACCTGCCCAACGTCATCGTCTGCCCCACCGGACCGTACCTCATCTCGCAGGTCACCTTCCCCACCTATTTTCTCCGGGACACCCAACGGGCGGACGACATCCGCTGCCATCTCGACATGGAGATATTCGCCTCGCACTTCGCGCCCGCGCTGCACATCACCCGCCGCTATGTGGGGACAGAACCCTTCTCCCCGGTGACGGCAGCGTACAATCGCGCCATGAAAGCGTTCCTGCCTGGGCGCGGCATCGAGGTACGGGAGATCCCCCGCAAGGCCATAGACGGCACACCCATCAGCGCCAGTGCCGTCCGCGCCCTGCTGGGACGCGGGCAGGCACAGACACTGCATCAGCTTGTGCCGGAGACCACATGGCGCTATTTACAGCAGCACCGTATGATCGGAGGCGAGGAGGACATCCATGACATTCCATAACCCAACCTTAGCCCGCGGCGTGACCACCGCGGATATGATGTACGCCCGCGACCGGCGGGCCGCCGCGCAGCAGCAGCTTCTGTCCCTGCACAAACTGCCGCTCGTCTCATTTACGCTGAACATCCCCGGCCCGGTCAAGCGCACCGCCCTTGCGGAGCTGGCGTTCAACAGCGGTCTGCGCATTTTGGAGGAGGCGCTGGGTACGCCGGTGGACAAGCGCATCGTCCGCGCCCACACCGGCTGCGAGGCGCTGTTAGTCTATCGCCACACCGCGTCCCGGCTGAAAGAGGTATGCCTGCAAATCGAAGGTAACCGGCCGGTGGGGCGGCTTTACGATCTGGATGTGCTGGAGGCGGACGGGACGAAGCTGTCTCGCACCACGCCCCGCACCTGCCTGCTCTGCGGCGCACCGGTGACCGCGTGTGCCCGCAGCCGCGCGCACGGTTTGGACGCGCTGTGCAGCGCTGTAGAAGCGCTGCTGCGGGAACACGCCACCGAGGAACTGGCAGCGTGTGCTTTCGCGGCGCTGGTGGAGGAGGCAGAGCTGACGCCCAAGCCCGGTTTGGTGGATAGGCACAACAACGGTGCCCACGACGACATGGATCTGCCGCTGTTCCGCCGCAGCGCCGCGGCGCTGCATCCGCACCTCCGTCATATTGCCGCACTGGGCATGGCAAATGCCGCACCCTCCGCGCTGCAGGAGGCCGGGCTGGAGGCGGAACGCGCCATGTTCGCAGCCACCGGTGGCGTCAACACCCACAAGGGGGCGCTATACTCCTTCTCGCTGCTGCTGGCCGCAGCCGGACGCTGCCTGTGTGCCGGCGGAGATCTTTTTGAGACGGTTCGCCGTTTGGCGGAGCAGCTGCAGCCGCCCCGGCAGACCCACGGCGTTCAGGTGCTTCAGCAGTACCGGGTCGGCGGCGCACGGGCGGAGGCGTTGGCCGGGTTCCCCACGGCGCAGCGTGCGGCTTCTCTGCTGACGGACAACGACCCGCTGACCGTGCTGCTGTGGCTCATGGCGCATGTGGAGGATTCCAACGTCTACTACCGGGGCGGTGCCGACGCGGCTGCCATGGTGCATCGCAGTGCCGCTGCCATTTTGGAAGCCCCGCCGGCGCAGCGTGTCTCGCTGACCGCCGCGCTGGACGAGCAGCTCATCGCCCAACGTATCAGTCCCGGCGGCTGCGCCGACCTGCTGGCACTGGCGCTGCTGCTGCAACGGCTACATAGCCTTATAGCGTAAGGACGCGCTGCAAAATTGCGCACTGAAAAAAGACGAGTAAGATTCCCCAAAAGGGACTGCTTACTCGCCTTTTTGCGTTGACCTTATAGTTCAGCGCCGGGCACACTGCCCATGCCGCCCAGCTCCACGATGACCAGGATCTCAATGGACATATTGTAGTCGAAGGCCACCGCCTTGATGTTGGCCAGCGAGTGGCCGTAACTACACCACCAAGTGGTGTAGTAAATGCCCTTGTGTATCTATAAAACACGCTTTGAAAAAACAGGGCATAAAAACGCTGAAACCCCTGATTTCTCAGGGGTTTCAGGTGAGTGTACCTATTTTGGTCACTCAAGATGGCGCAGTGGGAGGGATTCGAACCCTACGAGAGCCGTAAAAGACGGGTACTAACGTACCCGCAAATGCTCTGTTTTCAAGGGTTTTCCCCAAAGCTGTTGATACCAATGGGATTTCATTTGTGGTCAAATTTGTGGTCAAAATGGGGCGCGACCCGCAGGTGCGAAGCACCGAAAGGAGGCTCCAAATGAAAACAAAAGAACACGTTTCAGACAGGCGTGAACGGTTCTGCGTCCTGCCCCCGAAGGCAGGGAACCCTATCAGGGGAGCGCCTTCCCCATCCCTGCCTGAGATTATATACGATGTTCGGGTGAAGGTCAAGAGTATCGAAAATAATTTGAAGGCACTGCGTGCTGCCCACAAGAAAATCGGATGGACTTTAGAGAATTTTGAAGACGACCTGCAGGGCGTCCGGAGGATTATTGACGCCGATACTTCCGATGAAAGTGCCGCCCGAAGAGCGGCACTGCTGCAGAAAGCGGTTGATGAATTAGCAAATAACACCTGCCTTCCCTTCATGAAAATGTGGGATTCGGTGTGCGAGCTTGAGAGTATTTCTCTGCAATGGAAGACCCGCGAAGCGGACGTTTCGGATGATTTTTGCGTCGAGCTTTTTGAAAAAACACGACGGGAAGCGGGCCTGTTTGATGCTTTTGTGGAGGCGGATTTGCTGCTGGTCAGGATGCCGGCACTGCCCTCGATTCGGGCTCACGGCACGGTTGTAAACGGGCGGAAGATGGTCATTTATGACACGCAGATGTTCGTTGAAAAGGTGCGCGGAGCCGTGCTCTCCGTGGAGGATTCACTGCCCAAAATCGCTCGAAAATGCGTGACGTATGTTTTCATTTATAACAGCCTCACGACTCCCTGTCTTGACTCCGACAACCACGCAACGAAGGCGATTACCGATGAAATTTGCTCTCATTTCGAGGGCGGGGACGATGGTCTTTGCACCGATTTTCGCTTCTACACGAGGGTGTCGGAGACCATTCCTGCGGGGACTTACGTTACGATTTCTCCCATGGAAGGGCCGCTTCCAACGCCGGAAAATATCATCAGAATATGGGAGGCTCGCCAGCGAAGCAGCGGGGCTGCTGTAGGCCATTAAAAGAGGGCTAAATTGGTCGCATCAAAACGACCGCTCCAATGGCCGCTTTGGTGAGAACGTGGTGCAAGTGCAATCCATTGATTTTACTGGATTTTACGAGCCTTAAAATCGAAAAATGCCATTGCCGATATTGACCAAAGTACAATCAGCAAGAAATTTATGCCCGCCCCTGAGAGACTAAAAACGCTGTTGATCTACCCCATTTTCGGGGGCGGGCATCCTGAAAATAGTAAAAGGAGGATGGAGAATGCCAACCCACTATAACGTGAAAATGAAAATGTTATATGCCCTCGCTATATGTGGTCTTGTCCGTCGGGATGACCTTGCGATTTTTTCCGAGACCATGAACGCAGGTTCCCACGACATTATGGATTTGATTAGCGCCGGTTTTGTGAGGGAGTCGAGCGCAGAGGTTGATATTCGCATTGGGGGAAGAAGTCGGAAGCGGGTGCGCCGCGTCTGCTGTATCACAAACAAAGGCTTGGCTTTTCTTTTGGAGTTCGGCGGCGCACTGTTCCCTTGGCTGGAGAGAATCCCCAAGAGTATCATCGGAAGCGTCAACCTGCGCGGTGGTACGCTGGCGCGGAAAGCGCCGTTGGACCGCCGCTTGAATTTGGCTGGGGCGAACTGCTTTTACGCTGCCGCAGGTTTTGAGGTTCACCCGCTGGTATTCGGTGATGACGAGGACAGTCAGAAACCTGCGCTGACGGCTATCATTGCGAACGCGGTGGGTGATTTCGCTCCGGAGGAAAGTACAGTATACTACAACGCCATCGAGGTGAAGCGGAAGTGTATTGACGCAGACGCAGAGGATTCTCACTCCCAGAGATTTACTCGGCAGGTCGGATTCGCGGCGTATTCCAAAAATGATTTCAGCATCTATGTCATTCCGCAGGGCGGCATGAGATGGAAAACAGAAATTGCAAAAAAAGAGTGGCGTCTGTTTTTCGATTACCGCAGAAAAATTCGTATAAGTCAAATGAAGGAGTGCAATGCTGTCCTCCTTGCCCGCAACCCCCGCGATTTCGCGGCACTGTTTCGGTCTATTAAGGATTTCTCCGGCAGGAAAATTAAAATGCGACGGCTATATGTCGTCCCAATGAAGTGCGAGGGGCGCAAGGACAACTCTATAGCCGTGACAACAGGCTTCGATAGAGAGTGGGAGAACTGCATTGCTGAACTGGGAAAAGACCCCAAGTTCGAACGAGATGAAAGGTCATTCATCTTTCCGTTCCGCACGTGTCGGGAGGGGGAAATTTACCATGTAGCGCTTGGAACGGTAATGGAACTTTATAACATTCATTACATCAAGGAGAAGGTGGATGAGGGAATGCCTGTAGTGATTTACTGCTACCGACATCAAGTCCCCTATTATCGAGCAGTGTTCGGGGATGATATACTTTATGATTTTGCGGACTGAATGAAAGGCGAGAGGCGATCCGCATTGCGGATCGCCTCTCGCTTAGATGGCAGCCGGCTGGCTGCATATTGGTCACAGAAACATTGCCATGTAGATGGGCAGATGGAGGATGTTATCGGAGCGCATGACATCCTTTGTGTAGAGAATATAGGACTCACCTATTTTCGAGGAAAACTTTGCGCGGAATTTGTCCAACGATGCGTGGCTGCGGTAGTTGCCGGACTTTACTTCGATGGGGGCTATTTTTTTGCCCTCGGCAATCAGGAAATCGACCTCCATGTGGTTTTCCCGATGCTCCTTATCACAGCGAGAGTAGAAGTAGAGCTTATGCCCACGGCACCGGAGCATCTGCGCCACCATGTTTTCCAAAATCATGCCCTCGTTTACATCCAGCTTGTCAAAGAGAATGGCTTTATATAACTCGTTGTCTGTATAGCCCTTGTCCATGAACGTCTGTGTTACCAGCAGTCCCGTGTCTGCCATGTAGCATTTCTGTGTGGTGTGGTCGGCGCTGAGGGCAAGCCCTACATTGGGGTCGGTGGCGTTGAAGCAGGTGTTGACCACCATCGCCTCGTTCAGCCAGATAAAGGAATCCTCATAGGAACGAAAACGCGCATTTTCGCCCAGCGAACTCAGGCGATATTTCTTTTCTTTTTTGGATAGCTGACCGGGGATACCGTCGAAAACCGCATAAACCTTATCCTCGTATCCCTCGGCAAACTTGGCTACGTCGTCGCGGTAGAGCCGCAGGATGTTCCGCTTGACCGCATCGGAGGCGGCAAAGTCCTTCCCGTTCAGGTAGGCGAGGACGGATTGTGGCATCCCGCCCACCAGCAGGTACTGCCGGAAGCTGTTCATGACCTTTCGATGCACCGCCTGACCCAAGGGTTTTCGCGCCTCGAATGCCTGCCGGATAAACGGAACGGTGACCTCATCACCCAGCGCCCATAGAAATTCCTCAAAGTCCAAGGGGAACATCTCCAGATGTTCCTCCTCCGATGGGATGATAATGTCCTTGACGTTCTTCTTGAGCCGGATGAGAGAACCGGTTTCCAAATAATCGTAGCGCCCATCCGCCACAAGGTACTTGATAAGCTGCCGTGCGCGGGGGAACTGCTGCACCTCGTCAAACACGACGAGGGACTCTCTGTTGTAGAGCGGTGTTCCGAAGAAAACGGACAGCTTGGCAAAAAACATATCGAGGTCGGTGCTGTCATTTTCAAAGATGTCCAGCACATCCTTCGGGACATTTCCGAAATCAATAATGATATGGCTTTTGTACTCGTTTTCTGCGAACTCCTTGGCAATGAAGCTCTTGCCAACGCGCCTTGCTCCGTCAATCAGCAGAGCTGTCGTTCCGCCGCTTCGCTGCTTCCACGCGACGAGGTCATTATAAATTTTCCGCCTCAACATACCGATTCCTCCTGACTTTCAGAGTCGTGTTGTTTTCCTTAGTTTAGCACAGAGCTGCACGAAAAGGCAAGTTAAAAATGTCGATATTTGCACGAAACGGCAGCTCTGCGGTTTTTGCTACTGCACGAAACGGCAGGTTTAACGCCTGCCTTTGTAGTAGTCAAGAAAGACAGGCCGCATGATCTGTGCGGAGGCACAGATCATGCGGCCTGCGTTGCGTGGAGTGAAGTAAAACTATTCGGCGGGCTTTTAGAATTTTCACTCAGTCTATCGTGTTATATGACTTAACACGCCCTTGTGTTTTTGAGATAATCTGCGGTCAATCGCGGATTTTCATAATTCCGCTTCGTTACGAAAGTCATTATGCTTTGGTGCTCTCGTGGACGCTTAGGAATCCGAAACAACGAGATGCCCCCTCAGAACCCCGCTGTGCCACGCCGCAGAGCTGGGTGTAGTTTCAGGCACGCGAACAGTTCCGCGCCTGCCGTGCCCCGCCTGAGGCCCTTGGCGGGTATGCCGCCGCACGCTGCTGATCAGCGGCATAGTCGGAACGCCTCGTACGGGCGGGAGGGCAGCGGATACCCGCATAGCCTTGCCTGCCTGAGAGCTATCCGACGATTTGCACAACGGTAAAGAGAAGTAGAAATTTGCCGCTTCAATTCGCGTATTGACCAATCGGAGTTGATAGTATTCTTTTCATAGAAACTATATTTGTCTGGGTCTGCAATCGTCAGCAGTTCGCAATAATGCGACCAACTCAATTTGCCAGACAGTGTCTGTTAAATTTGATAACAGAGCCCCCTCGTGAGGATCGACCTCATGAGGGGGCGCGTATATGCAGCGTTATATGAGCAAGAATGTTTTGTTTGAAAATTGAACAACATGAAACTCAACGCGCCATTCAATATCTTCCGCCACTGGCTCAAAATGCAGCGCGGAGCAAACAGCGTGTAGATGTCCTTGAGCGTTCTTTCCGAACACAACTGCGGCTGGGCCAACCGCGCCGCCAATAACGCCGACACAGGCAATATCGTTTTGGGCCTCCGGCGCATAGTGGTCAGCACACGGGGTGATTTCCAAAGGCCTGTCGCCCTCAGCACAATCGCAGATTGAAATATCATCGTCCGGTTCAGGAGAAAGGGTATAGCTCATGGCGGTAAAATGTGTTGGGTAGAACCAGCGGTTCGAGTCAAATTGTTCTTGAGAAATTGTCTGTTGCTCCAATTCCTGCACAGTCAATGTGTATTCGGTTCCGCTGACTGGATGGGAAAAGGAAAACGAATCGCCGGGAGCGTGTGTCCTAAAATGCGGGCCGGGTACGTGGCACGGCTGCTGCTCCATCGTAATGGAAAGTGATTTTATTTCAGGGCGGCGTTTTCTGCCCCACAGATAAGACTCCCTGTAAATCATCCAGCCGTAGGAGTCGTCTAAGCCATAATGCGTGGCTGCTGCTTGCGCCACTTTCTCGTTTGCTACTCCATCCGGCAAACATGGAATGATGCCTACTGCACAGCCGTGAGAAGATTGCAGCGTCTTTCCGTTCAGCTCTATTTTAGCGCTGAAATCAAGGCCAAGCGGATTTTCCAGCTCCATCTGCATCTGCTGTTCCTGCGTAAAGTTTTCCGCTGAATCATTCTCAGCAGTCAGGTTCCATTTTGCTATGAAACTGCGGATGTCCTCCGCTTCGGCACGCATACAGAAATCCACGACCAGACCCTTGCTGCAAGAATACACCGCAGGGATAACCCAATGATGCCCCGCCCAGTCAAATTGCTTATTCAATTTGATTTCTGTCCCAGCACGGTCTCTTCCCGAATGCCCCCAGAAATTTCCCTCAAAGTAGACTTTCCATTCCGGAGCAGTCGGTTCTGCCGCAGGATTCATGTCAACATCGTAGTAGTCCTCTGTATACTTGATTTTTCCATAATCAAAGGATGCTTGCAGCTCTTTGAGATACGCCCACGGATGCTCCATCGGAGTCAAGTTCAGCCGTGCAGCGACTTCAGACAGCCGCACCTGTTGTGCTTGCGTTGGCGGGTTATTCCGCAAGAAGGCTTCAAATTGTGCTTCGTCCCACATCCAAGCCTGCTCCAGTGCCGCTACATCGCCACAGGCAAGAAGCAGCCTCAAAAAGTCTGCAAAGTCTTTCGACAAAGGGTGAACGAAATCAGGCGCGGAATTCATGGGACTGACAGCAAAGACCATACCGCCGAATCCTCGTATAAAGCAAAAGTGGATACCATCCACGCCTGCCCAACCAAATATAGAGGCACCTTTCGGTGTGCAGAAATAAGGGTTATTACCCTCACGACGTTCCACCCCTACAGGAGAAAGGTCAATTCCACTCCGCAAAAACTTCTGAAATGTTTTATCCATAATTGTCTCCCTGAATAGCGGTTTGATAACCTTAGTTACAGTAATTATAAGCGAAGAAGTGCTACTGCACAAGAGTTTCGCGCAGAGTCACTCTCCTATTGCTTCGGTGGCAGTGCCAAGGCCAGCACATAGCATTCCGTACCTGAGGTCACAAAATGTTCATACCCTCCGTTTGCTGGACGTGTTATAATATATTTGAAAATCATCGTTTAGGGCAGCGAGGGGAGTGATAACATGGGCTTGGAAAAAGCCATTGCATCCGGCCAAGAGCACCGCAGGCCGTACCACGGCGCGAAGGCGGTGTGCTTCAACTGCCGTAACCATGGCACCTGCGATTATTGCAAGAGCAATCGGCTACACAGCACACGCAGGCGCGAGGCGGCGGCAGATACGCAGCAAAGGGAATATAATAGCTATAACTGCGGCGGGGAGGACTCCGCCGCAGATGCTTTTACGAGAGCCGCCCTGCCGTTCTGACAAAGAAAGACATGGGCATCGTTACATGGCCCCCTGTTATGGCGGGTGCAAATCTCGAAATCAATCGAAATCACAAAAAATGAGCGAGTTTTTCGAGCACCATCACATTTCATGAGCGAGTTTTACTTGTAGTTGCACAAAAACCGACATTAGTGGATAGCTGCAGAGAGGGAACTGTAGCAGTTGCTTTTTATGAGAGCCCTCTGCAAAAGCACAAGCCGGTGATCCGCGCAGTCGCGCAGATCACCGGCTTGTTTCCCAAAGCTGCACTTATTTATTGTCGTCAACATACTCCCTGTGTCCATCGGGATATAGCAAATAGGCAGCCTTTTTCTCTGCGTCGTAGCGTGCCACGGGGATGCCCTTCATCTTGGCCCGCTGATAGGCTTCAAAAGCCACGGACGAAATGCGGCGGTCCATCTCAGCGTCATCTTCTTCGTTGTCCAGTTCTTCGAGCGTGTGGCGCTTCGAATCACCCCGTATATAGCCCAAGGCGGCCATCAGCTCAGGTACGGAGTCAAACGAGCCGGACAGGTCCTCGCCCTTCTCGGCGGCAGCCATCGCTGCCTGAGTTACTGCGTTAGGTATCTCCATGTCGTAAGGAAATCTTCCCGCTTGGACGACAGCATCCGCAAAAAGAGTAAATGCCTCCTCAAGCGACAGATTATATCGGTCGCAGATGGCCGCCAGTTGTTCCCTGATGCCACTTTCCAATTCAAAGGTTATTGTTGCATTCATCCCCATCGCCACCTCCTGTACCGTTATTATACCATGCGTAAGGTGCTGCAGGAAAGAGGCTCTTAAAGAAGCAGGTGATCTGCGCCGATGGCGCAGATCACCTGCCTTATCTGCTCAGGTAGAGGAGTCATCTTCACTCATAGCCTTGTCGATGGCCCGGTTGATGTAGGCGTTTACGGATTCGCCCTGCTGGGCCGCGTGAGCCTGAATGACCTCTTTTTTGCCCTTAGGCATTACAAGATTGATGCGGTCGTAGTTGTTCTTCATGTATTTATTTACGGCCTTTTGCTGGGCCTTGCTTGCTGGGGACATAGTACAACCTCCTATTGCTACTGCATATCATGGTAGCACAAATGAATATCTGCGTAAATATACAAATTGCACATATTTACACAGATATATTTAGCGATTATGCCAGTTGATATATCTACCCAAATATGTTACAATGAATGCACAAAATAAAACAGCGGCAGTTGAGAGGAGTTGGCGCTCCTCTCAACCTGAGCAGGTGACACAACCACCTACACAACGGAAAAATCCGCACCGCAGGGAGTAGTATATCCTATTTTCAAGGGATTTGCAAGCCTTCCCTGCGGACGGATGCTCCGTCTCCTTGTCGTTTCTCGACGCACCGTGTAGGGATTACCCTGCACGGTGTTTTGCTTTGAATACGACGAAAGGAGCACGCGAGATGTACGAAGATGACAAGTACAAGGTGACGATTGACGTGACCGATTACGAGTGGAAAGAACTCCTTCACATGTGCATTGATTTGCATATGTCGCCGGACGCGCTGGCAACGGCGTTCTGCAAGGAAGTCATTCGCCAGCAGGCCCTGCTGCGAATCATCGCCGCCGCACTGGAGGAGAAGTACGATGGGATGCTTGACGACATCCGTGAGCTGTGAGAACAGCTCCACCTACCTGAAAAATACGAAAGGACATAGAACTATGAACAACGAAAAGAAGACTCCTATCGGGGAGGTAATCATCCGGAATAACCCCACTGGCTACGGCCTGTTTGCCGGCATCGGTGACAATTTCAATAGTATGGGGCAGGTCATTTGTGAGCTGGCGGACGACGCCATTTCCAACCTTCGCGCCAACTGCAGCGACCCAGACCTATCCATGACGGTGGTGCTGTCGTTTGAGAATTTGGGTGACGCTGTGAGAATCGGTGTGGTAGACGGCGGCACGGGCATCTCCGACCTGAACAGTGCCCTGACCATCGCTTGTCGGGATGGAGTGCAGACCCCGCTGAATGAGCACGGCTTTGGCCTGAAGCACGCTCTGGCCTCCTGCGACAGCGGCCCAACGCAGGAGTGGGTCATCCGTACCCGCACGAAGAAGGACGCGCAGAAGAACCGCTACCGGGAGGTCACGGCGCCCTACTCTATGGGAACCTCCGAGAACGACAAGCCCATGAAGGTTCGCTTTTACTCAGGTACGGGCGGGCTGCCTCACCGGACCGGAACGGCCATCTCCGTCCGCTGCCCCATGGTGAAGTTCCGCACGGTCAAGCCCGACCGAAAGGCCGCATCCTCCGACTTCCACAGCCTCGTACGGTATGTTATTGAGGAGCTGCGGTACGTCTACGCCGGCGTGCTGGCAGACACCGGCATCACCATGGAGGTGGTGGAGATCAGCGACGGCGTGGAGAAGCACCATGTTCTGACGCCGCTGCTGCCGGCGTGGGAGGACGGTACGGTGACGGATTACGGCGATGTTCCCTGCGACCTCGGCGGCGGCCCGCTGACCATCCGCTGCAAGTACGGTAACATCCTGCCCACCAAGGCCAATGCCGTTTACTATAAATGCAACATGAGCTCCAGCGGCGTGGAATTGCGTATCAACGGTCGCGCCATCGAACACGGCCTTTTCGATAGGGTTTGGGGTGAAGCAGTACACCCCAGTCAGAACCGTTTCTTGGTGCAGGTAGACATGATTACAGACAATCCCGCCGCGCTGCCTGCCACGAAGAACACCAAGACGTCCTTCTGTGAGGCCGACCCGCGCCTGAAGAATCTGTTGAGTTGGATTGCCTCCTATGTACCTGCCCCGGCCAAGGACGTGGACACCCTTGAAGCGCGGTACATCCGCGAGCTGACCGCCAAGCGGGAGAGCGACCCCAACGCCCTGCGGGTGAGCCGCGAGGAGCCGGTATTCCAGAAAATCGGACTGAAGGCCAAGGTGGACCTGTTCGTGGGCTTTGTCAACGGTGTTACCATCTACGAGGCAAAGTCCGGCAGGACGAAGGCCCTCGACCTCTACCAGCTCCGTATGTACGTAGACGGTTGCGCGTTGGACAACAAGCCCGTGGATGAGGCGGTGCTGATTGCCAAGAGCCACCCTGCGGAGGTGCGGGAGCTGCGGGACATCCTGAACGGTCTCGCCGCGCCTGACGGACGCCCCTATAATTTCCGTTTGGCAACTTGGGATGAAGAGGGTATTGTCGTCCAGCAGAGCGCGTGAGGCGCGTAAGGCGCGAAGGGAAAAGTGTGCAATGATTGCACACTTTTACAGGAGAAATATATGATTATCAGAAACGCTATCAAATGCAGGAAATGCGGGGAGGTCATTGAGTCCGTTTCCCCTCACGACTTCAAGACCTGCTCGTGCGGCACCTGCGCTGTGGACGGCGGTCACGATTACCTGCGGCGGTCTGCACCATCACTGGATGACTTTATCGACCTGAGTGTTGTCGAGCTGGAAGAACCCTCCGACACGCTGTTCTTTTCGTGAAAGCAGAGCAGCAGATCGCGGCGATGCCGCGATCTGCTGTATTACTCCAGTATGTCTTCTACGATAGCCGCCACATGGTTGAGCTGCACGGCGTTCAGGCGTTTCAGGCGGGACATCATTTCGGAGGCCTCTTTCGGTGCCTGCGTGTCGAAGTCGAAGAAATCGCAGGGAGAGATGTCGAGGTACTCGCAGATATAGAAAAACCCAGTCATGGAGGGCAGCGTCTTCCCGCTTTCGATGTTGCTGATGTAGCCGGTGTTCTGTCCGAGAGCGAGGCTCATTTCACGCGCCGACACCCCTTTTTGAACTCGGAGTTGGGCCAGCCGCTTCCGCAGGGCGTTGTCATATCCGTAACAGTTCATCCATACCACCTCAACGATATATTGTAACCGCTATATTTTCAATTATGTTTGATTTGCACCACCGCAAGTGCTATAATGCTGGTTACAAACCCGACCGGTGCGTTGATTTGGCGGAATAAAAACGATAGCACGAATAATGCGCGGCAAATGCCGCGCACAGGGAAAGGACGAAAGAAAGATGAAAATTGCGAAGCAAATCATTGGGCTTCTGCTTGCCCTGTCGCTGCCGCTGGTGCTGATCGCCTGCGGCGATGGTACGGATACCCCCAAAAGCGGCGGCAGCAAGCGGCAGTATGACGATTCGATTCCTGCAGAACTGGAGGGGGACAAGTACAACCTACACAACTATTCGTTGGAGACAGCAGACGGCATTTACTATGATGCAAATGGGGAGAGAATGGGGGACGCCGCAGATGGCGTGGCGCACACCAAGAACTACCGCAACGACGTTACGGTCTCCTGCAAGCTGGCATCCGGGTACACCGTCACGCTGGGCATGGGCGATGCCAGCGTCGGAACCGGCGCCATCTACCTGAACCCCACCACGGACAACCCCAAAGGAACTACCTATGTTTGGAGCAAGTATAACCACAAGACGAACCGCAGCATGACTGGCAGGGTGGAATTTGATTATGAGGCGGAGAGGAAAACGACCGAGACCACCTATGCGGAAATTGTGGATGAGGGTGTCCAGAACATCTTTGAGCGATATGAAAATGATAACGCCGGCAATGAAGGCATGGTCGGGCTGGACATGAGTTATAAGGGTACATACAAGTATGGCGCGGCATGGACGCACAATTTCTTCTATTCGGAAGAGCTGTCCCTAAAGAGAGGCTTCGACGCCTACCGAAATGACGAGTTCGTTTTGGAGCTGTATGAAAACGGGACACACAAAGAAATGGGGATTATCCGCGTTTCTATCCTTTATGACGGTACGAATGACCAGTATTATCTTGCCGGTGTTAGTGAATTAGTAGATTCATCTGCGGACCAAGCAGCTTCTTGAATACACAGCGGAGAAAGGAACTATGACAATGAAAAAGATGAAGAATTTTATGGCCCTGCTGCTGGCTCTGGTGATGACCATGAGTTTGGTGGCCTGTGGCAACAAGACCAGCGAGGAAACCAAGACCGGCGAGGAAATCGGATGCTACGTGCAGACGACTGAGACCGGCGAAAAGGTTCTGGTGGATAAGGACGGCAACGCCGTGACCGACTACACGCTGGACGACGAAGGCAATGTGGTGGACACGCAGGGCGTGGTGGTCGTCAAGGCGGCGGACATCACGGCTTACGAGAAGTCCGAGGAAAAGGATGCGGAGAACAAGACCGACGCATCCGAGGCAAATACTCAGAAGCCTGAGGATACTGCGAAGCCCGATGGCGAGAACAAGTCCGACGCACAGAAGACGGACACCAAGGTAGATAACACCAAGAAGGACGAGACCAAGAAGGACGACGCCAAGCAGGAGACTCAGAAGCCTGCTGACAACAAGCAGGACACCACGAAACCTGAGACCAAGCCCGAAACAAAGCCTGAGGTTAAGCCGGAGCCCCAGAAACCCGCAACGCCCAGCTACGATAACGGTTCTCTGACCACCGCACAGGTGAAGGAGCTCCAGCGCTGGTACGGCGTAAGCGCGGACGGTCAGTGGGGTGCAGGCTCCAAGAAGGCCGCCGGTGGCCGCGCCGCTGATGAGGCGTGGGCATACTACCAGAGCAACAAGCAGATTACCACTCCCGAAGCTCCTTCTGGCGGCAACACTGGGAACACTGGTAACACCGGTAACACCGGAAGCACTGGTTCCACGGGCGGTGGCTCCACGACTCCTACCGCTCCTTCTGTCCCCACACCCGCAACAAACATTGATTGGAACGCTGTAATTGCAGCCGGCAATGCGTATGGTAAGAGTGTGGGATTTGATTTGAGTCATCCCGAAGAGTGCCTCAGTTATTTTCCTCCCGCCATTTTTGAAAACGAATCCCTTCTTTATAAGTACCCCCCTACACAGGACAGTGCTATCAATGTTATGAAGTCTATGATTGATGATACGAAAGCCGCACTGGTGAAGGCTAATGGATTTACTCACATGGACGAGGGCGTAATTGGCGCTGATGGGCAGCCCTTTGCGAGTGGAATTAAGTGCGCTGTTGAAGTGGATTCTGATGGTCTTCATGTCCTGTATGTCTGGTACTTCTAACTCCTGACTTATGTTGTTTTCCTCGACTAAGGGAGTAGATGTCATTTTCTAAAAAACTCAAAACTTCAAAGAGCCGAGATGCCATTTCAGAAACGAGGTGGTGTCTCGGCTTTTTTGTGTTTGAAATATGAACGGCTTCCTACGCTCTCATTTTGAAAACGGACGATGGACTCCGGAGGTTGAGGGGTGAGCTGCTGCAGTAAACTGTGTTGCGAGATGGAATGCCTCGGCTGGTCATCACGAATTCTATGTTTATTTCGCAGCATAAGCTATTCGCTAAAAAAGAAGAACAACGACTTAGGTCGCTGTTCTTCTTTTGTTGTTCCTTTTTTGCCTTAAACAATGTGTTTTATTCGTTTTGCAAATTGTGTTCTTGGATGTGTTGACAATATGCGCGATTATGCTACCATAAAAACATGGAGGGCAATCCGCCTCCTTGTAATATCAGTTTCAAAATTGGCAATAACAAGAAACCGATAAATATAAGAAGGCTGGTTTTCTCTAAATTACATTCATTGAAAGGAGACAAAAATACCATGAAACACAAGAAAATGCGTGGCGTTGTTGCTATGCTGCTGACGCTGGTGATGGTGGTCGGAATGCTCCCGACATCCGTGTATGCGTCGGACGCGGATGGCGGCGGCGATTCGGTCGTTATCGAAAGTGTTTCTGACCCTGTAGAGGTCTCAAGTGAAAAATAAAGCCACCTGTCGGAGAAGCAGGTGGCTGTTTTTTTATGCGAAGCGAGATGTTGGTTTAGCCTCAGGCACGCGGAGCACTGACCCTGCGCGGCGGCGATCAGCGGCGTGCGGGGGCGCGTCCGTATGGGGGCTCAGGCAGGGGCGTGGTAAGCGCGGGACGTGCTGCCCTGCCTGACCCCCTTGTGGTGCGGCACAGCGGGGCTGGGGGGGAATATGCGTAGGACTTATGCGGGTTAAGCGGATGCTCCATGTTCGCTCCGCACCATACGCAGGGGATAGCCGTCATTGTGAGCCGTTTTGCAGACGATGTCCGCCGTACTTACCCAGCCGTTGTCGCGGGCGAAGCTCCTCAGTACGTTCTGCAGGTTGGTGATGCGGCTCTGCCCATCGCTGCGTGTGTCCTTGTGACACGACAGAGTGAGCGTCTGTGCGCCTTCAAGGAGGGTGTTCCAATAAGGCGCAACCGGCCAGCGGCACTTGTTGCTGTCTGTAGGGTTAGGCTGCAGAAACACGAGGTACTTTTTGAGAACGGAGGAAAAAATGCACGGGATGGATAAACCGGACTTCACAACGGTATCAGCATAAGCGTCCCTGAGCTGCAGCTCCACGCGAATCCAATGCGTCCCCAAACCACCCTGCTCGGCATCCTTGTCGTAGATGCGAATATTCGTATTGGAGCCTTTCGCTCCAAAATAAAGGGACATTCCCATGATATTCTCCTTGTGGGAGCGATGCTCCGCAGTATAGGAGAGGAGAGAACGATAATTGGCCGCATCACGGTCGTGCTTCATCTGCTGCATATCAAGGAGGCCGGTGCGGTCGTCAAAAGCGATGTCCAGCCGCGTCATATGGCCTTCTCCGCCCCGGATAATCCCAAAGAGGTCGGTCCAGCCAATAGAAGAGTTGTTTTCAAATTCCCGGCAGCCCTGAGAGGTCAAAGTAACAAATACTCCGCGCTCATCGTAATTGTCGTATGCGATAGAGATGTTCCCTGCCCGCTGGATGTGCGCGTACGGGTAATGCCCTGCCTTCGTAGTCCAAGTAGAGGCCGAGAGGCCGAGTGCATGAATTGCCTCTGACACCGTCTTGGTGTCCCATACAAACGTTACATAGTCGATAGTGATTGTGTTGTTAGTGCTCATGAAATCAGCTCCTTATTGTTTTAATTGTTTCTTTGTACACATTACCCCTCTGTTAGTGAGGGGAAGCCAGACGCGGATATTTGATCCGCGTCTGGCTCGGATAAGGTTGCCTTTATTTAACGGCACCAACCCCTTTCCGACTCATCACCTCGACCCATCTTTCGAGCCCATCAGCGGAGATGACGACGCGCCCGCGCAAATGAAACGCAGGAAAATCGGACATCTGGGCGAGTTTATAAACCGTGGGGCGAGAAACGCCAAGAACGTTGGCAACCTCTTGAATAGAAAGCGTTAGTTTTTTCATAGAAACCTCCATGCGTAAATTTTTTGCCATTGAATTTTACGATTATATGATATTGCAATACGATTATTTTGTCAATAGGAGTTTTGCAAACATAAACATATTTTTACTTGTTGACATTTTCTGTATTTGTGGTACAATTAAGCCACAGATGAAATGGAGGTAAAATACATGGTGGGGCCTGTATTTATTCGTGAGACCGATGATTTTGCGGGAAGGTTTAACGAGTTACTCATACATAATCAGGAAACGGCGGTAACAGCAGCAACTCGACTTGAAGTTTCTCCCGCAGTAATCACCAAGTGGCGACAAGGAAAGTCTATTCCGAGCGGAGAGTACATTAAGAGGATTGTAGAAACGTATCATGTATCGGCGGATTATTTGCTTGGAGTGATAGATACACCTACCCGCCGTATATCCGATGATGAAGTTTCTAAATACACAGGACTGAGCCTCAGCGCAGTTAGGGCATTGCATCGTATTTGCAGCTCTGCGCGAAAAGAGAGCCAAGATGGTTCAATGAGTTTCTATAATTTCCTCAGTGGCGAAAACCTTGAAAGTATCTTGGGTAAATTTAGAGATATCGAGAGCGCAATATCTCAAGTACAAAAAGTGATGCCAAACACAGAGGGAGCTGCTGAAAAAGACGCCAAAGAACCACACTCGTTACGAATTAAATTTGAAAAACAGTATTTGGAGAACAGAATTTGTGAGGCTTTGGCATATATTGAAATGTTGTGCGTTACAGCTACAGGCTGCGACGTGGTTTCTCCGTTTGTGACCATTGAGCCGAGGTCGGGACTTCCGCTGTTCTTTGCAGAAGCAGAAAGAAAAATCGCTTCTTATACGCGAGTGGATGACAACGGCAACGAATACTGGAAATAAATAATTACTGTATCCTTCATCCTAAAATTATCTTTTAATTGAAAAACAACCCTTTCCAATATTGATTTTCCCCTTAGCACCTTGGCTGCGATGCCGTTATGTTTGAATACATTTTTTTGGAAAGGATGAAGGACCATGAACAAAAAATGTTCTGACAGAGACGGCATTAGCACCTTTAAGCGGAAAGACGGTCGTTATGAGGCTCGCGTTCTTGATACGCGGCGGTTCGGCAGCGATGGCAAAAGGAAATACAAGAGCTTCTATGGTGCAACAAAAAAGGAGGCGATGGACAAAGCCATCGCCTTCCTCTACGAAGTCAAACAGGGCTCCTACTGCGATAATAGCACAACAACGGTTGCGGAGTGCGTAAATGAGTGGTTCGAGAAAAGAATTAAAACGAAGCGGGAACCGCTGACCGTTGCGAGTTATATCGGGATTATCAAAAATCATATCAACCCTAATTTGGGCGGGATTCGTGTGCAGAGCTTGCAGCCGGGCGACATCGAAGATATGGCAGAAACACTGTCAAAGAAAAAGCTCTCCCCGAAGACCGTCAAGAACGTCATCACGGTGCTCCATACGGCTTTAGCTTATGCCATTAAGAAGGGTATCATTGTCAAAAATCCCTGCGAAAATTTAGACATTGAAAAGTGCAAAAAACATAAAATTACTCCGTTGCTCGACGGTGAAATCCCGGCATTTCTGAAGGCCATCGAAGCGGACTCGGAGTTCAAAAACGCTTACGCGTTTTGCCTTTACACCGGTTTACGCGAGGGCGAATGTCTTGGACTCACATGGGACAAGGTGGACCTCAAAGGCGGGTGCATTTCCATTGAGCAGCAGCTCCAGAAAGACCGCCAAAAGAGCGGTACATACTTCATCAAAAATGCGACAAAAACGAAGAAGACACGCACCGTTTACTTGACAGAAGATGCGGTAACCTGCTTGGAAAATGAGAAAAAACGGCAGGAAGAAAACGCGAAGCTGGCTGGCGAATTGTGGGACAACGAGTGGAACTTGGTTTTCACAAACGACCTTGGCCGGTATATAGTCCCGATGACATTTTACAAGCACTTCAAAAGAATTGCCGAAAAAATTGGCCGTCCGGATTTGCGCCCCCACGACCTGCGGCACACCTTGGCCACCGTTGCGATCGCCAGCGGCTCGGATGTGAAATCCCTGCAGGACATGCTGGGCCACACCACGGCAGCGATGACGCTTGACGTGTACGCCCATCCTTCGGACAAGCGGCAACGCGAGGTGGTGGGCGGTATACAGGAACGGTTTAGAGGACTCGCCAAAGGCGAGGAAAAACAGGGTCAGTAACCACGTTTGTGGTCAAAATCATGGTCAAATCCCCATTTTGACGCAGAAGAAAACCCTGTAACCGGCATGGTTACAGGGTTTTTCGTTGGCGCAGTGGGAGGGATTCGAACCCTCGTGCCGCTTTTGACGACAACACGATTTCCAGTCGTGCTCGTTATGACCTCTTCGATACCACTGCATATTCACTTTCTGCTGACAGACAGCGTAGATTATTATACCAAAATCTCAACAGATGTCAAGACATTTTTTCGCCTTTACCTCGCCTTTACCTATATCTACGCATGGAAGATTGCAAATCCCCACGTCCCTTTGCTCCCCGGAATGACGGGGACGGGTCTATCGATGCGCTGCGGGGCGCGGGCAGACAGCCCGCGCCCCGCAAGGGAAACCCGTTTACTTTTCTCTGATTTTCAGTGTTTCTTCCTCATGCCGCCGCCTGCGCTGCCATGTGACCAGCGCAAGGCATCCGGTAAGAGACGCGCAGAGGCAGAGTCCCCATGAGCCCAAGGCACCGCTGTCGCCAGTTCCGGGGCTGCTGCCCGCCTTCCTGAAGGTGACCTCGATGGTATGCTCCTTCGTGACATTCTTGAAGGTATAGGACTTCACCGCGCCGACATTCTTGCCGTCCACCAGCACCTTTGCCACGACGTAGCCCTTGTCCGGGGTGATGGTAAAGGTCTGATCCATCCCCTCCCGGACGGAGTTCCAGCCGGAGGGCGTGATAGACCCGTTCAGGCCAGCCGTCGCCCTGATGGTGTAGTAGCTGTAATAGCTGCCTCCGCCGCCGGTGTACGTCCAGTGGGCATACACGGTGGTATCCGCGGCGAACACGGTATCGGTCGTCACCTTCATGCCGCCGCTCTTCTCAGTGTACCAGCCGTCGAAGGTGTAGCTGCCGCTGCGGGAAACATCGGGCAGAGAGGCCAGCTTCTGATCGGTTGTGGTCATACTTCCGACAGAGGGCGTACCGCCGTTTCCGTCAAAGGAGATGGTGAACTCGCCGGGTGTGGACGCTGCGTCCTCCTCGAAGATGGCCCTGATCTTCACCTCGCCGCTCGGCATGATGAACTTGTTGTTGACGATGGTCACGCTTCCGCTGACCACCTGCCACTCCTTGAAGTGGTAGCCGGTTTTGGGCTCGGCGCTCAGGGTGACCTCCATGCCCTCCTCGGCGGCGGCGGGTGTTGCCGTGGCGGTGCCGTTGCCGTCATCGGCGATGGTGACGGTGTACTGCGTTCCCCGCCGTACCACCAGTGCACTCTGCAGCGCGGATTCGTTGCCCGCGGTGTCCTTGGCGTAGAGGACAAGAGAATCATTGTTTTTCCCCTCACCCAGCGCCCCGGAGATGGTGAAGCTGCCGTCGCTGCCTGCGTAGAGAGAGTCTCTTGTGCCGTAGTGGATCAGGCTGCCCGCGTCCGCCGTGCCGGTGATAGAATACGCCCCGGTATCCTTGTCCGCATAGAAGATAGGATCGGACAGCGTAAGCACGGGCGGTGTCTCGTCCCGGCTCACCAGCAGGAACACGCTGGTCACGTCCTTGCCCTTCACGGCGTCGATCTTGAGCATCAGCGTGCCGGTGAAGTCGGGGATCACAAAGGTGTCCGTCGGGCTGACATGGTCTCTCTCAGCCGGTGCTCCGGTGTCCATGCGCGTGACCGTGAAGTCGTCGGTCTGGTCGCAGGTCACGTAGAGATAGGTGAGATAGGGCTTTTCGTCGCGCACATAGGCGTGGAACACGCCGTTCTCGTCCCTGCTGAGCGGCACGCCGCCCAAATCAAGGGTAATGTTCAGCGGTGTGTACTTCGGCAGGTATTCGCCGGAGGACTGGGTCTCCGCGCTGTAATACTTGCCGCCCTCAACGGTTCGGTAGGCGCTCACGCCGATCTTATAGTTCTTGTTGGCAGACAGGTTTTCGGCGGGGACGGAGGTGGCGCTGCTGCCGGACTCCGAGACCGCCACGCCGTTTCCGCCCACGGTGAGAGCCATGTTGATGGCGGTGGTCTTTTCGTCAAGGTCATAGCCGAAGCCGGTATCCTCCCAGCTACCGTCGTCCTTCTCCCGATAGACCGTCACGCGGTAGCCGTCGGCACCGTCCACGGCCTGCCACTCGCCCCGCATGACCTCGTTGCCGACAAACTCCAGGGTGACGCCGGCGGGGCGCTCGGGCTGGTTGGTGTTGGTATAATCAACGAGCGTGGTAAACGCGTTCGTGTCGATGCCCATAAGCGCCGTTTTCTTCGTCCCGTCCTCCATGTTAAACGTCTTTTCCGTCATCAGGAAGGAGGTCACGTAGTATTGGCCCGTGGGAACCAGTGCGCCGCTTCGGGGGATGTTGACGGAAATGTTGTTGAGGTCCTTCACTTCCTGCTCATCCACAAGGTACGTCGCCTCGCCCTCGGCGCTGCCCAGATAGGTGCGCAGCACGTAGGTCTTCGTTGCGTCCGGATACTTCACCTGACCGGAGAGCGCGTTGCCGTTCTGCTTCAGATTCAGCTTCTCGAAGGGTTCGACTGCGAAGCTCTTCTCGTCGGTAAATTTCAGCGCGCCCGAGTTGACGGTATACGTGCCGCCCTCCTTCAGCCGCAGGACTGCCAGACGGTATTCTTTGCCGTCGTCCGGCGATTTCTTCATGTCTGCGATGGTCATGGCATTGATGGCCGCGTTGGCGTCCATCTTACCGTCTTTCTTCAGCCAGTAGATGCCGATGTCGCTGCCGTCCTTTTTAATAGTCAGCGCGTCTATGATCTGCTCCTCGGTGACGCTGTTGTCAAAGGCCAGCACGATATACGGCGTCTCGTCAGGCCCGGCTGTCACGGTGAAATCCTTCGTATAGGGCAGCGCTGTCGGTGCAGCGGACAGGCTGACGGAATAGGCGCTGCCGCTCGCGGCGCTTTGCAGCGCGGAGGGCAGTGCCGCCGGCGCAGCGGACAGGCTGACGGAATAGGCGCTGCTCTCTACGCTGCTGCTGGCGGCGCTTTGCAGCGCGAAGCTCCGCACGATGGGCTCAATGCCCTTATCCGCCCAGTTCCACTCGGGGAGACTCCCGAGTAAACGGATCTCAAAGTCCCAGCCCTCGCCCCGCTTGAAGTTGGTCTGCACGATCTGCGGTATCAGCACCCACACCCGCGTATCAATGAGTTTGATGTTCACGCCGACCATCGCGCCGAGGTAGACGTCCATGTTCTTGAAGGCCTGCTTCATGCCGTCGCTGACGCTGACGTTCTTGATGGGGAAGGTGGTCTGCCCGCCGACAACAAGGTTGATGTTTCCGACATCCACGCCGATACCGCCGATCACACGAATGTCGTCGGGGACCTGCACCCGGCCCTTGACGATGGCGTTGGCGCCCACGCCGAGGTACAGCCGATCCTTCGCCGCGGTCACACCGCCGAAGGCGCCCACATCAATGGAGGAGCTCAGCACGAGGGCATTGATCGAATTATTCGGCAGGTTGAGCGCGAGGAACTTCGACCCGACGAGGTAGAAACCCTTGTAGTTCCGCCCATCGTAATTGCGCTCCTGCCCGTTGAGCTTGAGGGAGTAGCCGAATTTCTCGATGATATTCCCGGACTTGCCCAGACCGACAATGCCCACATCCGTAGCCGTGAGGGAGATCTCACTGGGCCCGAGGACCACGTCGCCCCTGCCCTCGATGAGGTGCAGGTATGTGCCCGCCAGCGCACCCCGCAGCTTCAGCGGCGGGATGGCGAAATAGTCGCCGTTCACCGTGGCCGCCAGATCCTTGAAGCCCGCGCCGCCGCCGTTGAGCTGTCCGATGGGAACAGGCGGGATCAGGGGGATGCCGGGGTTGGCCTTGACGTAGAACCACAGCTCATCGGGGATCAGCGAGCCGTCCTTCTTGCTGCGCTCCAGCGCCAGCTTGGCCTCCGTCTCAAAGAGGTCGAAGGCGTTCAGCTCCAGCTCGAAGGCGTAGCGCTCCTCGCCCTTGAAGGTGTTGACCTCGCCCTCCACCTTCGCCAGCTCCAGCGCCATCAGCTTCGCGGTGTCGAAGCTGCCCGTGGCCTTTACACCGTTGACCTTGAACTCCTTTTTCTCATTCAGGCCGAAGCCCAGCTTTTCCATGTTGAATTGCGCGCCCTCCAGGACGGTTTTGAAGCCGATCCCGCCGCCGAGGATCAGATCGCCTGCCCCGTTGGTCGTGGCGCTCTCCAGCTTCACCTTGGCGTAGGGAATGTCCACAAAGACGATGGCTTCGTTCTTTGTGGGGTCAATGTCAAACGAGAAGCCCTTGTTCGTGAGCTTGATCTTCAAATCGCTCTCCGAACCGCTCTTCGGCTGATAGAACTTGAAGCTGGGCGCACTCAGATGCACGCCCCTTTGCTCTACCCTACCGTCCCAGTGGATGACCAGACTCCCGCCGCTGCGCCATGTGGCGGTGACGGAGGGGGAGAGCAGCGCCGCGCCGCCGGTGAAGGTGAATTCCGTGCCGTTTTTGCTCTCATAGTCGCCGTTGATGAAGCCAATGGGGTCGCCGTATATCAGCTTCAGCGCCGACAGCGCCGCATCACTTGCCACGGGCAGCACCATCACGCCGTCCCTCCTGGCAAAGACCGCCAGCCGCTGGGCGTAGATGGTGGGATCGACCTTATCCGGCTCTGTGGGCACCTCCGAGGACTTCACCACCAGATTGCGGAAGCCCCAGAGGTAGCGAGTGGAGCTCGGATAGGACTCGTCGTTGCCGAAAACAAGCCCCAAGCTGTCCTCGCACACCACCCGGGTGTCGGCGGGGCGGCTGGCCGGCGTCACGCTGACCGTGTCCGGCAGATATACCTTGATGGTGTTGGATTTATTTTGGCTATAGTATCCCGACAGCCCCACAAAGGGATTGGCCCAGTTGTAGCCGTCCGTATAGACCTCGGTGATGCAGTCGTAGCACCAGTCGAATCCCTGTCGGAAGCCCTTGTATGTGGATACATTCTCCAGCTTGCCGGTGATGACGGAGCTTTCGGTGGAAAGCACCGTCTGTTTATCATAATTAAAAACGGTGCGGCCCAGCTTGAGGGCGGGGCTGTCCGCGGCCTTGGGATGCCCCATGGCGGTAAAGCCGCTGAGGGTATAGCCCCAGAAAATGCCCACATCGGTGTTCAGCGTCTGAAAGAACGCCTCGCTGTCCTGCTCGTTGATCCGGATATTGTCAACGGATACCATCACGCCCCAGCTTTCCTCGGACGACTCGTTTTCCTTAAGCTGCACCAGCTCATGGTACACGGAGGTCGTCCCGCTCACGGTGAGCTTGGTCAGATTGACCGTCAGGTCATAGTCCGCCCTGATGGCCTTTGCCGTGCCGTTGGGCGTCTTGTTCACAAAGGTCAGGCTTTTCAGGCGCAGGCTTGCCGGATGCGTGGTGTGCCTTGAGCCATAGGTAACGAAGTAGCAGTACGGCGTCTGCCTGTCCGTGGGGTCGGCGCTTTCCGTCGCCGGAGCCGTTGACAGTGTGCCGTCCTTCCGCGCGATCACGCGGATATAGTCGTTTTGCAGCGCAAGCGACCCGCTGCTCAGCGTGGTCTGCTTCACAGCGTTGTTTCCCACCGGCCGGATGTCTCCCACAGCGGCCAGCGCCTGCGTAGGCAGTATGCTAAAAAGCAGGCATAGTGTCAATAGCAGGGATAGTATTTTTTTCATGGTTCACTCTCCTTCTCTCTTTCCTTGTCTCCGTTCCTCCGTTTCTCCCTCTCGCGCAGCCGTATGCAGGCGATCACCAGCACAACCGCCACCACAAACGTCACAACGGCCACCAGCACATAGCCGCCCGCGTCCTTCCGCAGCAGCATAGCGCCAAAGATGCCCTGCGCGGCGGTCTGTCCCTGACCGACCACCACGCCCTCCGCCTGTATCAGCGCCGCGAACAGGAGCATACACGCGGCGGACAGTCCGTAGACGCCGCGCCGCTGCTTCCGGCGGGTGTTTTCACGCACCCGTTTTTTGACAAGGGCGACCCGTCTTGCGGTATCGTACATATCGTCTGCAACCTCCTCTCTGCTTTTTCAACAGGGCGGCTTAAAAAGCCTCCTACTTATATAGGTACATAAAATCGGAAAAACTCTCACCCAAAACGCAAAATTTTCCAAAAAAATCTGAGAGCCGCCAAAAAGCGACTCTCAAAGGGAGGAAAAGCTCGGTTATTCACGCCGGACGGACCGGGAGGTGAATGGTTTTCCCGCCGCGATCAGCAGCACCGGCAGGGAATAGGCGATATACTGCGCCGCACCGCCGTAGGCGATGAGCAGGTTATAGACGGCGTGGAGGGTGATGGCCGCACCCAGCAGTCCGCAGGTGCCGGCGACCTTCAGCCACGTCCGCTGCCACGCATACGCCAGCCCTCCGCCGACGATCAGACCGCACAGCACGTGCATCGCCCCCGTGCCGAAGCCCCGGAAGAAGATGAAGGAGAAGCGGTCGGCGCCGTTCTGAATGAGATAGCAGACATTTTCAAAGGTGGCGAAGGCGAGGGCCACGGTGATGGCGGCGGGCTTGATCCGCTGGCTCTCCGGCTCGAACACCAGCAGGTAAAAGGCCAGCGGCAGCAGCTTCATGAGCTCCTCCACCACCGGCGCGATCTCCACCGTGGCAGCCAGGGCGTCCGCCTGACATACCGCCGCGAGAAAGGTGTTGATATAGGCAGAGAGCAGGCACACCCCCATCCCGGCGATGCAGAACAGGAAAAAGCGGAGCTGCCGCCTGCCCATGCACAGGGCGGCCACCAGCAGGGGGGACACCATGCACAGAAAGATGTTTTCAATGTAGGTCATGCGCGCACCGCCTTTCCCGTGGCGGGCAGCAGACCCAAAATGGCAAGCGTCAGCAGAATGTCGCACCAGAAGGCGGGACTGGCCGGGGAGGTGTTGGGCCAGAAGCAGCCCGCCGTCCACAGCAGGTATTCCGCACCCACAAAGCACAGTACCCCAATGTGGAAGTACCGCATATCGCGAGCCGCGCCCTCCTGCCCGCTCGCATAGTCCAGTCCCCGGATAGCGCAGAAGGAGAGTACGATCATCATGCCGCACCAGATCAGGTTGGAGAGGATGTCGCCGTAGGTGCAGTAGAACACCAGCAGCGGCACGCCGACCAGCGGCGCCAGCCACGCCTTCCGGCTTCGGGAGGCACGCTCCTCCGGACTGGACAGCGTGGCCTGCAGGATCCGCAGGAAGATCACACTGGCGATCCAGCCGAATTCCGACACATAGAAGACCCGCGGCGTGGTGGAGAACAGCAGCAGGTACAGCGTCCAGTAGAGGGCACCCAGCGCAAAGCAGCCGTAAAAGCAAAGCAGCAGAAGAAGGTGCGTCTGCCGGGGGTTTTTATAGTAGGCGATGCCGGAAAGCCCAGCGCCTGCCACTGTGACCAGCAGCTGCAGCAGGTTTTCAATCAACTCCATGGCGTCCCTCGCTTTCCTGCTCCTGCTCGTTCTCCCGGTGCATACGCCGGAGCTGAAAGCACAGGATGGTCACGCACACGCCCAGCAGGAAGGCCAAAAGGCCGATAATGATATACCCGAGGACAGCGCTGCTCCGAAAGATGCTGGCAGCCGTTTCAAAGCCGGTGTAGTCGTTGACCTGTATCCGTGCGGCAATACCGGGCATGGCGAAGGACACACCTGTCAGCACCGCAAGGCACGCCGCCGCAGCCAGTGCCATGGTGAGCCTGTCGCGCCGCCGTCTGTCCTCATGTTCTCTTGCGGCGATCCGCCGCTTCGCCTCCGCTACCCGTTCCTCATGACTCCGCATTTGTGATCCCCTCCCGTTCCAGCAGCCTGCGCAGGCTCTCTTTTCCTCGATACACCATATTGGTGATCTGCTTCACTGTTTTTCCTGTGACCTCCGCCGCCTGTGCATAGCTCATGTCCTCAAAATAGGTGAGATACAGGACCTCCCGATAATCCGGATTCATTTCCGCCATGCAGAAATGGAGAATACGGTCCCGCTCCTTCGTCCGGATGACCTCCTCCGCCAGCAGCCGTCCGTCCGGCTCCTCCGCCAGCTCCTCTAGACTGAACAGGTGTCTCCGCTTGCTCTTGCGGCGCAGCGCCATGTGCCGTGCCGCCTTGTATAGATACGTCTTGAGCCCGCCGTCCCGAATCCGCGGCTTTTTGGTGAACAGATAGGCAAAAACGTCCAGCATCAGCTCCTCGGCCTCGTGGACATCGTGCAGGTAGCCGTCGATATACATAGTCAGCGGATCGCCGTATTCCTTCATCAGGGCATCCAGCCCCGCGTCGTCGCCGTCCAGGTATTGGCGGTATAGGATCTCGTCGCAAGCCATATCGTTCACCTCTTTCTCGCAGGTGTCAAAAAGGGGGCTTTCCCGTGTTCTTCGGAATTCATCATGCACTGATGGATAACACTTGTCATGGTACATTATATATGAATACCTGGGGAAGCACAAGGCATCTGCAAAATGTTTAGAGGAAAGGTGCATATACAGCATCGTCTGCCGGGGGTAAGTCCCTCCCTTATGGAAGGAAAAGCCGTAAAGACAGTACTCCCATAAGAGGAAGAGAGCCGCCCAACGGCGGCTCTCTTGGGATAGTGAGGGCGTTTACTCCTGATCAGGAGTCTCCGGGGCGTCCTCCGCCTCCGGCACATCGGACAACTCCTCCGGCTGCTCCAGATCCTCGGCGGAGGCCGGGGACACAGGGCCGGCGGCGTGCATGGCTTCGGCCTCGTCCTCGCGCTCGGCCTCCGTCTCGGGTACCAGTTCCTCAGCCAGCTTGCGGTAGGCCGCCAGACCCGCACCGGCAGGGATCAGCTTGCCGATGATGACGTTCTCCTTCAGGCCCACCAGATGGTCCACCTTGCCCTTGATGGCAGCCTCGGTCAGAACCTTGGTGGTCTCCTGGAAGGAGGCCGCGGACAGGAAGGAATCCGTGGCCAAAGAGGCCTTGGTGATACCCATCAGCAGTTGGGTATAGGTGGCCTCCTGCAGAGGCTCGCCGTCCTCACGGACCTCGCCGTTAGCGATGCGGGCGCGGACCGCCGCGTTGGCGTCCTCTACCTCCATGACATCGGCCATCGCGCCGGAGAGCAGGCCCTCGGCGTCGTTGGCGTCCTCCACGCGCACCTTGCGCATCATCTGACGGACAATGACCTCGATGTGCTTATCGTTGATGTCCACGCCCTGCTGACGGTACACCTTCAAAACCTCCTGGATCAGGTAGTTATGCACCGCGGAAGCGCCGCGGATACGCAGCACGTCGTGGGGGTTCAGCGCGCCGTCCTGGAGCTGGCGGCCCTTCTCGATGACCTCGCCGTCCTGGACCAGCAAGCCGGTGTGCGGCATGGCATAGGTGCGGGTATCGCCATCGTCGGCGGTGATGATGATGTTCAGCAGGCTGCCCTTGGTAGCCTCCTCGAAGCGGACCTTGCCGCCGATCTCGG
>OHBE01000435.1_pt1 | contig 47855 bp, 37 predicted proteins | sample 1577231 | NCBI WGS metagenome assembly OHBE01 (sample SAMEA3541506, study PRJEB24748) | human gut metagenome | biome: human gut; feature: human-associated habitat; material: faeces | place: China | collected 2012 | reverse complement strand
CTATGGTCTCATATGAGAGGATACTATGGTCTCCTATGAGAGGATACTATGGTCTATTGATAGAAGATGCTATCTGCTCTGTGTCGGATGGCAGGTTCGGGGAGTGGGAGATTCCGTGCGAGCTGTAAAACCGATAGATGAGATTGTCACACGGCATTTTCCGGGAGATTTCATTGTCAATTGACTGTTTTTCAGTGTCTGTATATAGATATAAATAGTATCAAAAGTAACCGATACAGGCTATGGTTCGGAGGAAAACTGCCATTTGATACAGCAGATAGATTGAGAGACTTGTATCAATCCTCAATCTTAGCCTGATTTGCTTCGACGTCTTCGAAAAGCTAATAAAGTAGGGTTTCCATGATGAAGCCGGTTGCCTAACCGACTGTAAGGAGCAAAGAAAGAGGGCTGTGACAAAACCGAATTTTGACACAGCCCCTTTCTTTTGGAATGCCAATACCGACTTAATTAAAACAAGGCATCCAATTCTTTCTTGAATACGTCTTTGGACTGAGCACCCACGAGCTTCTTTACCACTTCGCCGTTCTTGATGAACAAAATGGTGGGGATATTACGCACGCCATACTTCATGGGCAATTCCGTATTTGCATCCACATCCACTTTTCCTATGATAGCGCGTCCTTCATATTCCGCAGCCAGCTCGTTGATGATCGGACCTACCATGCGGCAAGGACCGCACCATGTAGCCCAGAAATCCACTACCATCGGCTTGCCTTCAGCTACCAAGCCGTCAAATGTTGCATCTGTAATTTGCAGTGCCATAACTTTGTTCGTTTTAGTTGGTTGTTATTTTTGTTTATAATGATTGGCCTATTCAAGTGCAAAGTTAATCTCATAAGTCTTCAATCGATTCACCAGTTCGGGGGACACTTTGATCAGCGATTTCTGCTGTGCCAGCTCGACATCGAAAGTCTCCGTATGGTCATACACTTTGATAAATAACATCGTTTTCCCCGAATTGTTTGTCAATTCGTCAGACAGCATTTCGATCAGCTCATTGTCGATCTTCGATGCCGGTAGCAGGATCGTCATCTTTTTGATCAATGTATCGGCCACTTGAGGTAGCAGTTCGATTGAGGTTACGACCAATTCCATTTCACCCTCTTTCCACTTATGAGGCTGAACGGATGCGCGAATGAGGAGATACAGCCCCTCCTTGCAATAATTGCCGAAGTTTACATGAGCCTGTCCGAAAAGAGGTATTTCGCCCGTGCCGGACAGATCCTCTAACGTAATCTTTGAGTACGGATTATTCGAGCGAGAGATTCCCTGAAAAGCCTTGGTAACAATACCGGCCAAAACCAAATTTTTCCCGATCAAGGAATCCGGATCAGTCAAATCGGCTGCATGGGTATTGCAATAGTGATCGAGAATGACTTGGTACTGAGCCATTGGATTGGAACTAAGGTAGAGCCCTACGAGTTCACGTTCTTTATTGAGCCTTTCCAAGTCGTTCCATGGCTCGGTGGGAGATGGCTGCGGACGAGGAATCATCAGATCTTCTTCCTCTCCGAAGAGGGAATTGCTCTGGCTGTGCTTCTCCTCTTGTACTACGGACCCATAGCGCATAAGTGCTTGTATGTACGACTCCTCTCTTCCTGTCAGAGGAGGAGCCATATATTCCTCCCGGGATAGAGCGAAGCTGTCGAAAGCACCGGCCAAGGCCAGACTCTCCATCGTCTTGCGATTGCAGGCAGAGAGATTGATCCGCTCCACAAAGTCGAAGATGTCCTTATATAGCCCGTTGGCTTCGCGTTCGGCAATGATCTGCTCCACGGCTCCCGATCCTACACCCTTTACTGCGCTGAGACCAAAGCGAATATCCCCATTGGCATTTACTGAGAATTTCATTTCGGACTCGTTCACATCCGGTACCAATACGCCGATCTTCATGGACTTGCACTCATCCATGAGCTTGGTTATTTCCGTGATGTTATTCAGGTTTCGGCTCAATGCTCCTGCCATATATTCAGCAGGATAGTTTGCTTTCAGGTAAGCCGTTTGGTAGGCTACCCAACTGTAGCAGGTGGCATGACTCTTGTTGAAAGCATAGCTGGCGAACTTCTCCCAGTCTGTCCAGATCTTTTCCAGAACTTCTTCCGGATGTCCATTCTTATTCCCCCCCTCGAGAAACTTCACCTTCAGAACATTCATCTTTTCGATGAGTTTTTTGCCCATAGCCTTACGAAGCTCATCGCTCTGGCCTCGGGTAAAACCGGCAAGCTTGCGACTCAGAAGCATGACTTGCTCCTGATACACCGTCACACCATAAGTTTCTTTGAGATATTCTTCCATCTCAGGCAGGTCGTAATCGATAGGCTCACGCCCATGCTTGCGTGCGATAAAAGAAGGGATATAGTCCATCGGACCGGGACGATAGAGAGCATTCATCGCTATCAAGTCCTCGAAAGCAGAGGGCTGTAGCTCCCTAAGATACTTTTGCATCCCACCGGATTCGAATTGGAAAGTACCTATGGTACGTCCATCGCTGTATAGCTTATATGTAAGAGGATCGTCGAGAGGGATCGTGTCTATATTCAAGTCAATGCCATGGCGCCGCTTTATGTTGACCAAAGCTTCTTTGATGATCGAGAGCGTTTTCAGCCCGAGGAAGTCCATTTTGATCAGTCCCGTCTGTTCGATGACAGAGCCTTCGTATTGTGTGACCAGCAGCTCCTCCTTCGTGTCTTTGTCGGGAGCCGTACTGACCGGAACGACATCGCTGATATCCGTTTTCCCAATGATGATACCGCAGGCATGCACACCTGTATTGCGCACATTCCCCTCCAGCATTTGGGCGTATTTCAGGGTATCGCGCATTACCTTATCGGAGCTTAGCGATGCTTGCTTCAGCTCTGGAACAAATTCGATTGCTTTCTTCAGATTGACTTTCTTCTCTCCGGGAATTTTGTCCGGTACGAGCTTGGCTAAACGATTGCTTTCGGGTAAGGGCAGCCTCTGTACGCGAGCCACATCCTTAATAGAACTCTTTGTGGCCATCGTACCGTAGGTGATGATGTGGGCCACTCTCTCCTTGCCGTATTTTTCCGTCACCCAGCGGAGTATTTCGGCACGCCCGTCATCATCGAAGTCGACGTCTATATCGGGCATGGAGATACGATCCGGATTGAGAAAACGCTCGAAAAGCAAATGGTACTTGATCGGATCGATATCCGTGATCCCCAAACAGTAAGCTACCGCCGAACCGGCTGCCGATCCTCGGCCGGGTCCGACAGAGACGCCCATACTTCGTGCGGCTGCAATGAAATCCTGTACAATAAGGAAGTAGCCGGGGAACCCCATTCCTTTGATGGTTTCCAGTTCAAAGTCGATACGCTCTTTTATCTCATCGGAAAGATCCTCTCCATACTTGCGCCTGGCCCCTTCGTAGGTAAGGAAACGCAGGTAGTCATCATCGTCTTTATATTCGGGGGGGATAGGAAAGTCCGGCATCAGGGCTTTGTTGTCGATGCTGTAGAACTCTACCTTGTCAAGTATTTCTAATGTGTTGGAAAGAGTCTCAGGTAGATCCTCGAATATGGCGCTCATCTCTGCCGTAGTCTTCATCCATTCCTGCTTGGTATAGCGCATCCTGTTCGGATCGTCCAGATCCTTCCCTGTGCTCAGACAGATCAGACGGTCGTGCGCCTCAGCATCTTCTTCATTGCAGAAATGGACATCGTTCGTCGCAATAACTTTGACGCCCAACTTCTTGCCAAGCTCCAGTATGACGCGATTTACGCGCTGTTGCTGGGGGAAAACATCCTGATTGCCGAGTGGATTATGCGTCTCGTGTCGCTGAATCTCCAAATAGTAATCGTCTCCAAAAAGCTCTTTGAACCAGAGGATGGCCTCCTCAGCCTTGGCAATCTCTCCTGCCATGATATGCTGTGGTATCTCTCCTCCCAGGCAGGCCGAAGAGACAATGATACCTTCATGATACTTCTGCAAAAGCTCCTTGTCGATACGCGGACGGTAGTACTGCCCTTCTGTCCATGAATAGCTGACCATTTTGATCAGATTCTTGTACCCTCGCAAGTTTTTTGCCAGCAGGATCAAGTGCCAACCGCTGGCATCGATGGAGCGTCTGGGATGATACGGATCCGGTATCCGGTTATCCTTGTCGAATCGCGTACGTCGGGCACAATATGCCTCACACCCAAGGATAGGTTTGAAGAGGAGTTTTTTGGTCTCCTCTATCTTCTGCTGCAACTTGACAATGCGGTTGCGCTCTTCATCGGTCAGCATGTCGGCACTCTTCGAGTCGTTCAGTTGATCCAGTTCGCGCCTACAGTCCTTCAATGTTGCATTGTACCCGCTGTTCTTCTTCTCCACATAGTTGTAAAACTCCTTGATGCCGAACATGGCTCCATGATCGGTCAGAGCAATACCCGGCATACCGTCGGCAATGGCTTTGTCCACCAAGTCATTGATAGCGGCCTGTCCGTCAAGCAGAGAGAATTGGGAGTGTACGTGCAGGTGTACGAAGGGTTCCATCCTTGTAGTTTGTCTTTCGAGCAAAAGTACTCATAATATGAGACCTTTGCACAATAAGCAGCACTTATACAGGGCTGACGCATTAAAGTTGTATGGTCATTAGTTGTTGTGGTTTCATTCGAACGAGTTTCTTCTGAATATGAGGTGTTGAAGTTAAGTTTTGCCGATTGAGAGCTTTTTTGTTACTTTGCAGTCGCTTTGCGTAATCTCTGACAGGAAATAACGTGCGACCTGTGTATATTGCGTTTAGTATTTAGCTAATCCAAAAAGCAATACAAATGGATTTTATTAAAATCGTTAACGAAGAGTTCAAATCAGGGAAAGAACATCCTAAGTTTAACAGCGGTGACACCATCACTGTTGAATATCGTATCAAGGAGGGTAACAAGGAGCGTATCCAGAAGTATCGCGGTGTAGTAATACGCATCAGCGGCCACGGCGACAAGAAGCGATTCACTGTTCGCAAAATATCGGACGGCATCGGTGTAGAGCGTATTTTTCCGATCGAAAGCCCTTTCATCGAAAACATTACCGTTGAGAAGTATGGTAAGGTACGTCGAGCCAAACTATATTACCTGCGTGGCCTTACAGGCAAGAAAGCCCGTATCAAAGAGCGTCGCGTAGCTCTTTCTTCTAAAGACTAATTTGCTTATAACGGTTATTAGGGGGGCTTATAGAGATATAATCCTCATTCCCTAAGTATTATGCAGAGAGGGTGTATCGAAAATTGATTTCGGTACACCCTCTTCTCTTTAACCCCGATTGGTGAGATGAAATTGGGATGCTGATGTGATTTCTATAAGAAGGTAAGTGGCAGTTATTAAGCAGATTACAAAGAAAAATCACTAATGACGGCCATTAGTTTTTTTTGAATGCAATCCACTTTATTCCATTAACATAGGCTCTTATAAACTTGAAGGATTAAGCCTAATTTAGGCTCACCAATTGTTGGTTGAGACCGGGTAACACCTCTGCTTGCAACAACTTCCCAGTTTTTCTTCAAGACACGCTCAATAAGCTTGAGGAGAAAAAAGTCGGACTTGTTCGTGCCGATAGTTGCTTCTGTAACAAACAGGTTATCGAATCCTTACAAAAGCAAAAGATCCATTATATCATCGCTGCACGCTTAACTTCGACAGTTAAAATTTGCCTGCTTCGGTTGTTTGCAGTAGTTGCCGAGGCCGTGCAGAGGCGGAAAATAGAATAGGGAGCTTAACGATGATTTTTCCATGGATGGCATTGTACAGAAAGACTGGTGGGCTACTGGAGCGATGATCAATATGGCCGGGCCTATAATCTGATGAGCCGGTTTCGCTTGGCTGTTATCAATTCTGCGAAGAAGTCCAAGTTCAAAACAATCCGAATGAAGTTTTTAGCTAACCTGCTTACATCCAAAAACACGCAGGCAAGGAAACTCTGAAGTTGGCTCTGGCTCTGAATATCATAGATCTGCATTTTTAGCGCTATGGGTAGTGCTAAAGAGATCACAGGCCCGTGAAAAAATCTAATGACAAACTGGGATAACACAGATATTTCTGCAAAACAAATCAGTTCCCAAAATGCGGAAAGCTTCTTGGTCAGTTGGATCATAATAAGACCTTGTAGGTGGACAGCAGAATCTTATAGGATTTTCTTTGAGCATTAAAATGCTGTTAGGCATTTGGCATATCATCCGTACCTTTTTGTCATTGAACATTATAGTTACCTTTGTGCCGATGTGTAAAAACACAGTATGACGAAGCCTGAACCACAGACATCAATATCTTCAAAATAAGAAATGAAAAAAGACAGCGTAATTTTCGATCTGATCGAAAAAGAACATCAGCGCCAGCTCAAAGGCATCGAGCTGATCGCATCGGAAAACTTTGTAAGCGAACAAGTTATGCAGGCTATGGGTAGCTGTATGACCAATAAGTATGCCGAAGGTTATCCCGGCAAACGCTATTACGGTGGTTGTGAAGTGGTAGACCAAAGCGAGCAAATCGCCATCGACCGTATCAAACAACTCTACGGAGCCGAATGGGCCAACGTACAGCCTCACTCCGGAGCACAGGCCAATATGGCCGTTCTTCTGGCTTGCCTCGAAGCAGGCGATACGTTCATGGGACTGAACCTCGAACACGGCGGCCACCTATCGCACGGCTCACTCGTCAATAGCTCGGGTATCCTCTACCGTCCCATCGGCTACAATCTGAGCGAAGAGACGGGAATGGTGGATTACGACCACATGGAGAAAATGGCCATCGAGCACAAACCCAAGCTGATCATCGGCGGTGGTTCGGCCTATTCTCGTGAGTGGGACTACAAGCGTATGCGTGAGATCGCTGACAAGGTGGGTGCCTTGTTGATGATCGATATGGCACACCCTGCCGGTCTGATCGCTGCCGGTCTGCTGGAGAACCCCGTGAAGTATGCTCATATCGTTACTTCTACGACTCACAAGACACTGCGTGGCCCCCGTGGCGGTATCATCCTTATGGGCAAGGACTTCGACAATCCTTGGGGCAAGAAAACCCCGAAGGGCGAGATCAAGAAGATGAGCGCACTCCTCGACTCTGCCGTATTCCCCGGTGTACAGGGTGGTCCGCTCGAGCACGTTATAGCTGCTAAGGCTGTAGCTTTCGGAGAAGCACTGGATCCTTCGTTTAAGGAATACCAAACGCAGGTGAAAAAGAATGCTGCCGTTTTGGCTCAGGCTTTCATGGACAAAGGCTATAAAGTGATTTCCGGTGGTACGGACAACCACAGTATGCTGATCGATCTTCGTCCGAAGTTCCCCGAACTGACAGGTAAAGTGGCAGAGAAAGCCCTCGTGGCAGCGGATATTACCGTCAATAAGAACATGGTACCGTTCGATTCTCGCTCTGCATTCCAGACATCGGGCTTCCGCGTGGGTACTCCGGCCATCACCACTCGTGGCGTAAAAGAAGATAAGATGGGCTATATCGTGGAGTTGATAGACCGTGTGCTCTCCGCACCGGAGGACGAAGCCGTAATAGCATCGGTTCGTACCGAAGTCAACCGGATGATGGCCGATTATCCTCTCTTTGCTTGGTAAGAAATCCCAAGAAGTCTATCCCCCTATCCTTCTCTTAGGATAGGGGATAGTTCTTTACTGATATTCTAGAAAGCACGCAAGTGTGTGTGATGCCGGTGGTGCCGGCACACCCTCACTTACGTGCTTTTTTGTTTGATCACTAATTCATACTTGACAATGAAACGACTGACTTTCGGAGCATGCATTTGCTGCCTCCTATCTCTTATGGCCTGCTCACAGAAAGCAAAGCAGGTGCAAATCCCCGAATACGACAAGGGTATAAACATCATTCCCTTGCCGATGCAGCTGACCGAATCGGACGACAGCTTTGAGGTCGATGATAAGACCACTATCTGCGTATCTGCCGAAGAGCTAAAGCCTATCGCTAAACTTCTTGCCGACAAGCTAAGAGCATCAGCCGACCTCTCTCTCCAGATAGAGATAGGCGAGGAGCCTTCGGGGAATGCTATTTACATCGGTGTCGATACGGCTCTTCCTCTTAAAGAAGAGGGTTATATGCTCCGATCCGATAAGCGTGGTGTCAGTATCATCGGCAAATCTGCCCATGGTGCTTTCTACGGTATGCAGACTTTGCTCCAGCTCCTTCCTGCCGAAGTGGAATCTTCGAATGAGGTACTGCTCCCCATGACGGTGCCCGGCGTTGAGATCAAGGACGAACCGGCATTCGGCTATCGTGGCTTTATGCTGGATGTATGCCGTCATTTCCTTTCGGTGGAGGACATCAAGAAGCATATCGACATCATGGCCATGTTCAAGATCAATCGTTTCCATTGGCACCTGACAGAGGATCAGGCATGGCGTATCGAAATCAAGAAATACCCACGACTGACCGAAGTGGGGTCTACAAGGACGGAAGGGGACGGTACGCAGTACTCCGGTTTCTACACGCAGGAGCAAGTACGGGATATTGTACAATACGCATCGGATCGTTTCATTACGGTGATTCCCGAGATCGAAATGCCCGGACATGCCATGGCTGCCCTCGCTGCTTATCCGCAGTTGGCTTGCTTCCCACGCGAATTCAAGCCACGGATTATCTGGGGAGTGGAGCAGGATGTTTATTGTGCCGGTAAGGACAGCGTCTTCCGTTTTATCTCTGATGTTATCGACGAGGTAGCACCCCTTTTCCCCGGCACATACTTCCATATCGGAGGGGACGAATGCCCTAAAGATCGATGGAAGGCTTGTTCGCTTTGTCAGAAGCGTATGCGTGACAATGGGTTGAAAGACGAACACGAGCTGCAGAGTTATTTCATCAAACAAGCTGAAAAGGTCTTACAAAAGCACGGCAAGAGACTGATCGGTTGGGATGAAATCCTCGAAGGCGGGCTTGCATCTTCTGCCACCGTTATGAGCTGGCGTGGAGAGGATGGTGGCATCGCAGCGGCTAATATGAATCACGATGTGATCATGACTCCGGGTAGCGGAGGTCTCTACTTGGATCATTATCAGGGAGATCCGACCGTCGAGCCTGTTGCCATCGGAGGTTATGCTCCATTGGAGCAAGTGTATGCTTACAATCCTTTGCCGAAAGAATTGCCGGCCGATAAGCATCGCTACGTGCTCGGAGCACAGGCCAATCTGTGGGCAGAATACCTCTATACTTCCGAACGATACGACTATCAGGCCTATCCAAGGCTACTGGCTGTGGCAGAGCTTACCTGGACACCGTTGGCCAAGAAAGATTTTGCCGATTTCTGTCGCCGTTTGGATAATGCCTGCGTTCGTCTGGACATGCATGGTATCAATTACCACATTCCGCTGCCCGAACAACCGGGTGGCTCTTCCGACTTTATAGCCTTTACGGACAAGGCTAAGCTGACCTTCACGACATCGCGTCCGATGAAAATGGTCTATACGCTGGACGAAACCGAACCGACCCTCACATCGACTCCTTACACGGTCCCTCTTGAATTTGCACAAACGGGCCTTCTGAAGATTCGTACCGTCACGGCCGGTGGGAAGATGAGTCCCGTACGCCGCATTCGTGTGGAGAAACAACCCTTCAATATGTCAATGGAAGTACCGGCACCGAAACCCGGACTGACCATTCGTACGGCTTACGGTGACTTATATGATGTGCCTGATCTGCAGCAGGTAGCCTCATGGGAAGTAGGGACCGTTAGCTCTTTGGAGGAAATCATGCACGGGAAAGAGAAGATAACTTCTCCTGAAGTACTGGAGCGCAGAGTTGTAGAGGCTACCGGTTATGTGCTTATTCCGGAGGATGGGGTATATGAGTTCTCTACGGAAAACAACGAGTTTTGGATTGATAATGTGAAGCTGATCGACAATGTGGGCGAAGTAAAGAAATTCTCCCGTCGCAATAGCAGTCGTGCCCTTCAGAAAGGCTACCATCCGATCAAGACGATATGGGTCGGAGCCATACAAGGTGGCTGGCCTACTTATTGGAACTACAGCAGGGTAATGATACGGCTCAAGGGAGAAGAAAAGTTCAAGCCGATCTCGTCCGATATGCTCTTTCAATAAAGTCTCATCTCTTTATGGTTAAAGACGGCAACCTTTCCGCAGAAAAAAACGCAAGGCCTAAATTAACCCCAACTACCAGAAGAGGGTGTGTCAAAATTCAGTTTCAAGCAGGGGGCCGGGATCATCGTTTGTATAGAAAAACCGCTATCAAATCAATAGTGTCCTAAATGTTTGCTTAGAGGGGGGAGTTTTTAGTATGAGAGCTGAGTCGCTCCAATACAAGACTTTTGGGATTTGAGGGGGATCCCCCTGCCTACGGAAAGAGCTGATTTTGTTCTTCCGGCGGAGGCGAAAAGGGTTCATTGATCCATTGGCCTTTTCTTACGTCGAGCTGACGTGAGGTTATCAATCGCATAGAAACTCGAACCGAAAATCGCCCAAATCTGAAACCAAAATCCCCCAAAAATGGTGCGAGAATCTTTTCGTTCTCAGGCGAGATTTTTTCAACTCCCGAACCAAAATAAAAATTTTCTCAGACCACGTTTTTCAGAACTGAAATACACCGGATTTTTCAGTACACGTCAATCATTCGGAAGCGAAAAAGGCAGTCTGAATGAAAGAATGCGCCAGATTGTCAGTTCCGGACCCTGTGGCACCGGATTTGTCGTTCCTTTCGACGGAATAGAAACAAACAAAACATTAACAGATAATAATACACTATGAGTAAGAAAGGAACAATCGGGGTAACGAGCGACAATATATTCCCCGTCATCAAAAAATTCCTGTACAGCGACCATGAGATATTCCTGCGTGAGATCGTCTCCAATGCCGTGGATGCTACGCAGAAGCTGAAAACGCTTACATCCGTCGGCGAATTCAAAGGCGAGACGGGTGACCTCCGCGTAACGGTCAGCGTGGATGAAGTGGCACGCACGATCACGGTCAGCGACCGCGGCGTAGGGATGACCGAAGAGGAGGTGGAGAAGTACATCAATCAGATTGCTTTCTCCAGTGCGGAAGAGTTTCTTGAAAAGTACAAAGACGACAAGGCCGCCATTATCGGCCACTTCGGACTCGGATTTTACTCGGCTTTCATGGTGTCCGAGCGAGTGGACGTGATCACGCGCTCTTTCCGAGAAGATGCTACGGCGGTGAAATGGAGCTGCGACGGATCGCCCGAATACACGCTCGAACCTGCGGACAAGGCTGACCGTGGCACCGACATCGTGATGCACATCGATGAGGAGAATAGCGAGTTCCTCAAAAAAGAAAAGATAGAGGGGCTCCTCGGCAAATACTGTAAGTTCCTTACCGTGCCGATCATTTTCGGCAAGAAGCAGGAATGGAAAGACGGCAAGATGCAAGATACGGACGAGGACAATCAGATCAACGACACACATCCTGCCTGGACCAAAAAGCCTGCTGACCTCAAGGACGAAGACTATAAGGAATTTTACCGTTCGCTCTATCCCATGTCCGAAGAGCCTCTCTTCTGGATCCACCTCAATGTGGACTATCCGTTCAATCTGACAGGTATCCTCTATTTCCCGAAGATCAAAAACAACTTGGATCTGCAGCGCAACAAGATTCAGCTCTACTGCAATCAGGTTTACGTCACCGATGAAGTACAGGGTATCGTGCCGGACTTCCTCACCCTCCTGCACGGGGTCATCGATTCGCCGGATATTCCCCTCAACGTATCGCGCTCCTATCTGCAGAGCGATGCCAATGTGAAGAAGATCTCGTCTCATATCACCAAGAAGGTGGCAGACCGTCTGGAAGAAATTTTCAAAAATGACCGCCCCACATTCGAGGAGAAATGGGATAGTCTGAAGCTCTTCGTCGAATATGGTATGCTGACGGATGAGAAGTTCTATGAGCGTGCAGCCAAATTCTTCCTTTTCACCGATATGGACGGACACAAGTACACGTTCGACGAATACCGAACGCTCGTCGAAGGTGTACAGACGGATAAGGACGGACAGGTAGTGTATCTCTATGCTACGGACAAGCATGGACAGTACAGCCACGTGAAACGTGCATCCGACAAAGGCTACAGCGTGATGCTGTTGGATGGTCAGTTGGATCCGCATATCGTGAGCCTGCTGGAGCAAAAGTTGGAGAAGATACACTTTGTCCGTGTCGATAGCGATACGATCAACAATCTGATCCGCAAGGAGGAAAGAGCCGAAGTGAAACTGTCCGATACGGAGCGCGCCACTCTCGTGAAGCTGTTCGAAGCACGCCTGCCACGGGACGAGAAGAAGCACTTCAACGTAGCTTTCGAATCGCTCGGAGCTGAAGGTGAAGCCATCCTTATCACGCAAGCCGAATTCATGCGCCGTATGCGCGATATGGCACAGCTGCAGCCGGGAATGAGCTTCTACGGCGAACTCCCCGATTCGTACAATCTGGTACTTAATACCGATCATCCGCTCATCGACAGGGTACTCTCCGGTGAGAAAGAATCGGTAGAGCCTTCGCTCACAGAGCTTAGAGCGAAAATCGCCGAGCTGAAAACGGAAGAGGCCAAGCTGCTCGATGAGGAAAAAGGGAAGAAACCGGAGGAAATCCCTGTTGCCACGAAGGAAGCCAAGGAGAACAACGCCGTCGAACAGGCCAAAACCGAAGGCAGTATCAACGATCAACTGACCAAATATGCTCAGGACAACGAGCTGATAGGTCAGCTCGTCGACTTGGCTCTGCTCGGAAGCGGATTGCTGACGGGAGAGGCTTTGGCCGAATTCATTCGTCGCAGCCAGCGTCTTCTCTGAGAAGTGAATAGTGAGTTGTGCTGAAAACCCAATTCTTCCACTCTCCTTGCCAATAGACATGGCAAGGAGAGTGAGGGTATAATACAAGGAACCCCCGAAAGCCACGGCTTTCGGGGGGTTGCTTTTATCAGAGCTTCCGCCGGTCTCTTTTCCTCGTCGGAACGGGTGGCCGGGAAAAATGCTTACAATCCGAAGATCAGAATGAAAAGATAGACGGCCGGGAATACGAAGAGAGCACTGTCCAGCCGGTCCAGTATACCTCCATGTCCGGGAATGATATGGCCGGAATCCTTCACTCCTGCATTGCGTTTGAGATTGGACTCATACAGATCGCCCCAAGTGGCCATGGCCGTTACCAGTAGAGCAAAGAAGACCAGCTCCATCGGATGCTTGGCCGAACCGGAATAGTGGCCTGCCAGTAATGCACCTGCCACAGTGAACAGCAACCCTCCTATAAAGCCCTCCCATGTTTTCTTGGGTGATATGACCTTGAAGAGTGTATGCTTGCCAAAGAGGGAACCTGCAATAAAAGCTCCTGTATCATTCAGCCATATCAGGACAAAAACGAAGAGGAAGTAGTGAGGCGTGAAGTCTGCCACTTCTCCTGCTGCCAACTCCCTGCCGATACTTTCGGGCACGAGCAGAAGACTACCCAAACCAAGCGTTGCCGCTATATACAGATGCCCCATGAAAGTGCGGCTATTGTCCGATCCGGCCTTATGGCGATCCGAATATAGACTGCGCACCATAGTGTAGAGGACATAGAAGATATACGGGATAAATATCGTGACATCCATTCGGTCACTGCCGTATAGGAAGATGGCCGCAAAGAGGAAGGCACCGAAAAGTCCGTCCATGAATGCCCGAAGGGGACGTGTGCGATTCAGATTGACCAGCGAGGCGAATTCCCGCAGTCCCAACACGATGAAAACGGCAAAAACCGCTAAGAACAAAGCCGGTTCCCTTAGTACGACGGGAAGGATGATCAGGGCGATATAGACCAGACCACTGAGGCTGCGAATCAAAACTGCTTTCATAACGTAAGCTCGATAGTCTCTTTATATTTTATTCGGGATGTTCTTCCGTCTTCTCTTCTCCCTCAACGGGAATGGGTGCTTCGGCATCCGCTGTTGTCTCTTCTGTGGCGGTAGCCGGTGCATTCAGCCCAAGCAATTCTTCTGTACGCGAAGCCCAGGGGCGTTTGCCGAATATACGCTCTACGTCATCAGCCAGAATCACTTCGCGCTTGAGCAACAGATCTGCCAGTTCGTGGTGCCCGGCTTCATGCTCGCGCAGAATGCTTTTGGCGCGCTCGTATTGTTCGGATATTATTCTGTTTACTTCGGCATCGATAACCTCGGCGGTAGTATCACTGTACGGCTTTGTCAGATTCCAGCCGTCGTTTTGCATTTCGTAGTAGTTGATGTTGGGCAGCTTGTCGCTCATGCCGTAATAGGTAACCATGGCGTAAGCCAACTTCGTAACGCGCTCCAAGTCATTGGCTGCACCGGTCGATACACGTCCGAGGAAGAGATCTTCGGCGGCACGTCCACCCAAAAGGGCGCAAAGCTGATCCTGCAGAGCCTCCGTTGTCGTGATCTGACGCTCTTCCGGCAGATACCAGGCGGCACCGAGTGCCTTGCCTCGCGGTACGATAGTGACTTTGACGAGAGGATTGGCATAGCGTAGCATCCAACTGATAGTAGCGTGTCCGGCTTCGTGGATGGCGATGCTGTGACGCTCCTCCTCTGTGGTGATTTTGTTCTTTTTCTCCAATCCGCCTACGATCCGATCCACGGCATTCATGAAGTCTTCCTTGTCTACGAAGTTTTTATTGCTTCGCGCGGCGATCAACGCCGCTTCGTTGCAAACGTTGGCAATGTCTGCTCCGGAGAAGCCGGGTGTTTGGCGCGACAGGAATTCCACATCTACGCTTTTGTCGGTCTTCAATGGCTTGAGGTGTACAAGGAAGATCTCTTTGCGGTCATTCAGGTCGGGAAGATCTACATAGATCTGGCGGTCGAAACGTCCGGCACGCAGCAGGGCACTATCCAGCACATCGGCACGGTTGGTAGCAGCCAGAATGATCACACCGCTATTGGAGCCGAAGCCATCCATTTCGGTAAGCAACTGGTTGAGTGTATTCTCACGCTCATCATTGCCGGAGAAATTGTTGCCTTTGCCGCGAGCACGCCCTACGGCGTCGATCTCGTCGATGAAGATGATACACGGGGCTTTTTCCTTGGCTTGTCTGAAAAGGTCGCGAACACGAGAGGCTCCTACGCCGACAAACATCTCTACGAAGTCCGAACCGGACAAAGAGAAGAAAGGAACGTGCGCCTCTCCGGCTACTGCCTTGGCCAGAAGAGTCTTACCCGTTCCCGGAGGTCCTACGAGCAAAGCTCCTTTAGGGATCTTTCCTCCCAGTTCGGTGTATTTGGATGGATTCTTGAGGAAGTGAACGATCTCTTCCACTTCCTGCTTGGCTTCATGCAGACCTGCTACATCGCTGAATGTAACGTGGATATTGGTCTTGTCATAGAGCTTGGCTTTGGATTTGCCTACGTTGAAGACGCCGCCTCCACCGCCACTTCCTCCTCCACCGCCGCTCATTCGGCGCATCATCCAAAACCAGAAAACGAGCAAAAGGATGAGTGGGCCCCATGCAATGAGGATAGAGGTGAAGCTGAACTTGCTGTCTTCATACTTCACCTTAGCCGTAATTTGGTTTTGGTCGTAGAAGTCGGAGAATTTGTCTACCGACGGAATTTGCGTGTTGATATAGTAGTCTGAGATATTTCCTCTGTCCTGAAAGGATGGGATGTCGCCTTTCTTGAATACCGAATCGACCTTGGCCGGATCGACCCTCGCCTTGAGAGTGTTCTCTTTCCGATTGACTACGATGTCCGTAAAGGCTTGCTTTTTGGCGATATTCTGAAACTCATTCCAGCTGAGTTCTTTCTGGGATGTAATATCCCGATCGACAAAGAAGAGGGTGGCCAATATCAGAAATACAGGGGCATAGAGCCATATCGGGTTGAAACGCATCGGTTTGCCGGGTTTCTTGTTATTCCCATTGTTCGCCATATTGTTTGCGCAGTTTTATTTTTTCTACTTAAGAAAAATGCAGGAGTATTTGTTCGATACTCGCTGAAATCCTGAACTATAACTTTGCAAAAGAACAGCCGACCCGCTCTTTTGGTTTATGTTTCTTTCGCCGAGATATACGGTTATTCCGAATGCCGTACTGTGTTTTTGTTATCGAGAAGGATAAGGATGAAAGAAAGACTTCAGACATTGAAGCGGAAATGCATGATGTCGCCATCCTGCACAACATATTCTTTTCCCTCAACACTCATCTTACCGGCTTCTTTCACGGCTTGTTCGCTGCCAAGACTGACAAAGTCATTGTACTTGATGACCTCGGCACGGATAAACCCTTTTTCAAAATCGGTGTGGATGATACCGGCACACTGAGGTGCTTTGCTTCCGCGGAGGAATGTCCAAGCCCTTACCTCATCGCTCCCGGCCGTAAAGTAGGTTTGAAGATTCAGCAAGTGATAAGCGGCTTTGATCAGACGGCTCACGCCGGATTCTTTCAGACCGATCTCTTCGAGGAACATTTGCCGCTCTTCGTATGTCTCCAGTTCGGCGATCTCGCTCTCTATCTTGGCTGCTACGACGAGGATTTCTGCATCTTCGTTTTTGACTGCTTCGCGAACGGCTTCCACATATTTGTTGCCACTAAGAGCAGAAGCTTCGTCCACATTGCAAACGTACATGACCGGTTTGGCCGTCAGGAGAAAGAGTTCGCGTGCTATTTGCTGTTCGTCTTTGGTGTCGAAACTGACGCTGCGAGCATTCCTGCCTTCGTCAAGAGCTTCTTTGAATTTCGAGAGCACTTGATAAGCCAGCTTGGCTTGTTTGTCGCCCCCTGTTTGTGCCTGCTTTTGGACTTTCTGTATGCGACTCTCTATCGTTTCAAGGTCTTTCAGTTGTAGCTCGGTGTCGATGATTTCTTTGTCGCGTACAGGATCTACGGATCCGTCCACGTGTGTGATATTGTCATCATCGAAGCATCGGAGCACGTGGAGTATCGCATCCGTTTCACGGATATTGGCCAGGAATTTATTCCCTAACCCTTCGCCCTTGCTGGCGCCTTTGACAAGACCGGCAATATCTACGATCTCTACCGTGGTTGGGATCAGCCGTTGGGGGTTGCACAGATCGGCCAGGATATTCAGTCGCTCATCAGGCACTGTGATTACACCGACGTTCGGATCAATGGTACAGAAGGGGAAATTGGCAGACTGTGCCTTGGCATTGGACAAACAATTAAAAAGAGTCGATTTCCCCACATTGGGCAGGCCGACGATACCGCATTGCAAACTCATATTGTCGTTTTTCGTTTTTTAATTCATGGAGAAATCAGGAGAAAAGATTATTCGACCGAGAAATCCCATTATTCTTGTCCGCAAAGATAGCGAATCTTGTCCACCTGAGGCTTGGACAAAAAGACACACAACCCCCTCCAAAACTATTGCCAGCCTGTCCGTGTAGGCTTTGTAATAAGCCAATGCTGCTCCCGACCCTTGCTTCCTGAATACTCCACTGGCTACGATATTCGAGCCTTTGTGGGGGCCTCGCTCTCCTTAAAATTCATACTCGCGACCCCATTCCGGTAGCCTATTCTAGGATAGCCATACTCTTCTGATAGCTTGTAAATAGGCGTCCCGGACTTTGCTTGGAGTACTATCACGAAGCGTTCTTCAAAACGATTTCGCATAAAAAAGTGAACCCTAAAAGTTTTCTGTCCAACTTTTAGGGTTCACTTCATTTTTTTTGACACAGCCCTATATTTTCTTCAAAAGCTCCTATTTGATTCTCAAGGCTTTGCCCGGAGTCAAAATTTTACTCTTGCCGATGCCATTGGTAGCACAGAGTTTCTGAACAGAAGTGCCGTGCCTTTTGGCTATTGTTTCCAAAGTATCGCCTTTTTTGATTCTATAGGTCATAGGAGAAGAAGCTTGTCTGCCTTTCTTCCCTTTTTTTGCATAGCGAGAAGAAGCCTTAGAGGCTTTTGCATAGCGAGAATTGCTCCCTCGTTTGAATGTGTAGATGTCTCGGAGCGGCACTCCGTTATCGAAGTCGATAATGGTGTTCGGATTGATGGGAATACCCATGAAGCGGGTCTCGAAGTGAAGATGAGGGCCGGTACTTCGACCCGTACTGCCTCCTAATCCGATAGGTTGTCCTGCTCGAACGATCTGGTTTTCGTCTACCAATTGGCGACTCATGTGTCCGTACACAGTCTCCAATCCGTTCGGATGGCGCAAAACTATGTAGTAGCCATAGCCACGCGCTTCATAGCTGCGTACACGAACTTTCCCGTCAAAGGCTGCTCGTATCGTATCGCCACGATTCACTGAAAGATCAATACCATAGTGCATCCGTCCGAAACGCCGACGGTAGCCAAATTGAGAAGTGACCTGCTTATCTTCGACGGGCATCACGAACGAAGAGCAATCAATGTCATAGGAGTTCGGAATTTCGACATCGGTTCCTGCACCCACGAAAGGGTTTACATACTCGCTCCAAGAATCTTCACCATATAAATCTATGGCAGGGTAATTGAGTGCTTCCATCGCCAGCCGATTTTCATATTCGGCTTTTCTTACCTCTTTTTCGGAAGAAATCTTGTTGCGGAACTCCAGCCGATCTGCAATCATGTTGCTAATGTACCGTACAGAGTCCGAGGGCTTTGTACGTTCGGTCTTTGCTTTGCTGTTCACTTGGGTATTGCGCACATTTCTGACGGGGGTCACAGCCTTCGTAGCAGAAATGAAGCACAGCGAACAGCAAAGCAGAAGGATCGATTTTTTCGACATATTTCTGTTCCTGTTTTAAAATAAGATTAAGCAGTCGGCTCTACGTTGAAAGGTCGTGGAAAACAACGCTCCCGAGTCTGCCCCTGAAAAAATTCGCTCCAAAGTTGTAATAAAAAATCCGAATAACCATGCATTTGGTAAGTTATTTTCGTCCTTTGCACACATTTTGCCTTCGAGTGCAGGGGGTGGTCTGCCTTGTGGATCAATTCTTTTTGTGCCCAATAATGTAATGTCCCATTGGCAAAAATGCACTTCGAGGACTTCTGATCAAAGGAGGATGCCGTCGGATTCTTTATGATTTGGGAAAGTGTAAACCGATCTGAGCCACTCGGTAGGACTATCCTCCACGGTTTATTTTTAACTTTGTTCGGAAATAGCCTCTGAAAAAACGAATGGATATTGTAAGTATGGCCGATAAAGCTCTTGTAGTGGAGATGAGAGATGTGACGCTCTGTCAGGAGGAAAACGTCATTTTTCAAAATTTGAATCTGACCCTTTCCGCCGGAGACTTCGTCTATCTGATAGGCTCAGTGGGATCGGGGAAGAGCACTTTGCTGAAGGCTTTGTATGCTGAGGTGCCTATCTCTGCCGGTTATGCCCGCGTGATAGATTATGATCTGGCAAAGTTGAAACGGAAGCAGTTGCCCTATCTGCGCAGGAATTTGGGCATTGTGTTTCAGGATTTCCAGTTGCTGAACGGACGTACTGTTGCGGAGAATTTGGATTTCGTTTTGCGAGCTACGGACTGGAAGAACCGAGCCGATCGCGAGCAGCGTATCGAGGAGGTTTTGACCCGTGTGGGAATGTCTCGGAAGGCTTATAAGAGACCGCACGAACTGTCCGGAGGGGAGCAACAACGTGTGGGTATAGCCAGAGCTTTGCTGGCGAAGCCTGCGTTGATCCTGGCCGACGAACCCACAGGCAACCTCGATTCGGTGACCGGATTGCAGATTGCTTCTCTGCTCTACGAAATCAGTAAGCAGGGCACTGCAGTACTTATGAGCACGCACAACAGCAGCCTGCTGTCGCATCTGCCGGCACGGACATTGGCCGTTCGTAAGAATGGCGATGCCTCCTCTTTGGTCGAGCTGAGTGCAGATGCTGTTTCAAGAAAAAATACGGAAATAGATTAGCACGATAAGATCAGGAATTGAAAGTTCTCAAATTTGGCGGTACGTCTGTAGGAGATGCTGAGCGTATCCGCAGTGTTGCCCGACTGATTACTTCGGTAAAAGGAAGAAAAATTATAGTCCTTTCGGCTATGGCCGGAACGACCAATTCGCTTGTCGAAATAGCCTCACACCTTGTCAAACGCAATGTGGCACAGGCCAAAGAGGTGGTGCAGGTGTTGCGAGAGAAATATCATCGCGAAATAAATGCTCTATACAAACGTCCGGATACCTTGAGCGCAGCCGCGAAGGCCGTCGATTCCCTCCTCGACTCTCTGGGTCATATGTGCGATGTGGAGGGCTTCACACTCTTCGAGGAAAAGCGTGTGCTGATCCTCGGCGAGCTGATGAGCACGACCATGATGCAGATCTATTTGCAAGAGATGGGTGCAGTGGTAGCCATGCTGCCGGCTTTGGAGTATATGCGTACCGACAAGAATGCAGAGCCGGACAAAGACTATATCCGGAAGCATCTCTTACCGATGATTGAGGCTCATCCGGATGAGGATATGCTATTCCTGACGGAGGGTTACATTTGTCGGAATGCCTTCGGAGAGATCGACAATCTCCAACGTGGCGGCAGCGACTACACGGCCTCTCTGATCGGAGCAGCACTGAATGCTGATGAGATTCAGATATGGACGGATATCGACGGCATGCACAACAATGATCCTCGTGTCGTAGACGTTACGGCACCCGTTCGCCGTCTCCATTTTGAAGAAGCTGCGGAACTGGCACACTTCGGAGCCAAAATCCTCCATCCGACCTGTATCAAGCCGGCCAAAGAGAAGAATATTCCGGTACGTTTACTCAATACGATGGATCCCGATGCACCCGGGACGCTGATTTCACTGGATACCGAAAAGGATTGTATCAAGGCCGTTGCTGCCAAGGATGGCATTACGGTTATCAAGGTAAAGAGCAGCAACAAACTCCTTTCATGGCACTTTATGCGCAAGCTCTTCGAGATATTCGAGTTCTACCAGGAGCCTGTGGATATGGTCGCTACGAGCGAAGTGGGCGTTTCCCTGACCATTGACAATGACAAGAATCTGCCCGATATTGTTCGTGCCTTGTCCGATATTGGAGATGTGACGGTCGATAAGGATATGGTCATCATCTGTATCGTAGGCGATATGGAGTGGGACAATGTGGGCTTCGAGGCTCGTATCATCAATGCGCTCAAAGGAGTGCCGGTTCGGATGATTTCATACGGCGGGAGCAACTACAACGTTTCGGTACTCGTCAAGGCGGAAGACAAGAAAAAAGCACTGATAGCATTGAGCAACAAGCTCTTCAATTCACGTGCGACAAAAGCCTAAGGCTTCCCCTGCCACTTCTTATTTTTCAATGAAAACACCTTTCTATTTTTATGATCTGACACTCTTGGAGAGGACGCTTTCCGCGCTCGCCCGGAGTGCAGGAAGGCACGATGTTGCCATTCACTATGCGCTCAAGGCGAACAATCATCCTCGTATTTTGCAGACGATTGCCGCTGCCGGCTTCGGGGCGGACTGTGTGAGTGGAGGGGAGATCGAAGCGGCTATCGAGGCAGGCTTTCCCGCTTCCGATATTTTTTTTGCCGGAGTAGGCAAAAGCGATGAAGAGATTTTGCTTGCTTTAGAGGCGCGGATAGGTGCTTTCGTAGTAGAGAGTGTGCCCGAATTGCTGAACATCGAACGATTGGCCGGATCGAAGAACGACATCGCTCCGATATTGCTTCGGCTCAATCCGGAGGTCGATGCGCATACGCACAGCCATATAACGACAGGATTGGCAGAAAACAAATTCGGTCTTTTGCCCGAAGATGCGTTTGCACTGATGCCCCATCTTTTACAGTCCGGATCGCTGGTATGGAGAGGATTGCACTTCCATATTGGATCGCAGATACGGTCAGCCAAGGTTTTTGAGAAGCTATGCGAAAAGACCAATCGCATCCTTGCTTCTTTCCGTACGGCCGGCTATTCCCCTGACATTATAGATATGGGAGGCGGGCTTGGTATCAATTATGACGAGCCGGAGGCCGAACCGATACCTGATTTTGCCACTTATATCGAGCGGTATCGACGGATGATAGAGACCGGTGAGGCTCGGCTGCATATCGAACCCGGGCGTTCGGTGGTGGCACAATGCGGCAGTCTGATTACTCAAGTGCTGTACATCAAAGAAGGAAAGGCAAAAAAGTTTGCCATAGTGGATGCCGGTATGACCGACCTCGTCCGTCCGGCTTTGTATGAGGCGCATCACCAAATCCGGTTGGTGCAACCCGGAGAATGGACGATGCGTGCGACTTCTCCCTCAGCGGCTCTGACAGAGAAATACGATGTTGTCGGCCCTATCTGCGAATCCAGCGATGTATTCGAGCGTGAATTGCTCATGCCCGAACTCAAACGCGGCGATTATCTGGCTATTCGTTCGGCCGGAGCATATGGAGCCGTGATGGCTTCTTCCTATAATATGCGTCCGCTACCGGGAAGTCTTTTCTCAGATGAGCAATAACGGATCACCCCCGCGTCTCAAAGCTTGGCTCGCTTTGCTACGGCCTCATACCCTGCCGGCATCTGTCAGTCCTGTCGTTGTAGCCATTGCTTATGCTATAGCTGACGGCAATTTTCGCTGGCCACAGGCTGCTTTGGCTTTGATCGTAGCGGTGTCTGCCCAAACGGTCAGCAATATAGCCAACGATTGGTTCGACTATAAGAAGGGTGCGGATACCGATCAGCGTGTAGGCTTTGAACGTGGGATCTCCAAAGGTTGGTTGTCGGAGCGACAGGTTCTCGCAGCTCTTTTCTCTTTTCTTTTTCTGCTCGGCTTTAGCGGTTTTCTGCTTTGCGCCATTAGCAACTGGTGGTTGCTGGTCGTGGGAGTCGTTGTAGCCATTGGAGCTTTGTCGTATAGTGCCGGTCCTTATCCTTTGGCCTATCATGGGTTGGGCGAAATCGCAGTCTTCATTTTTTTCGGTCTGATCCCTGTCCTCTTCACCTATTACGTTCAGGCCGAAAGTTTCCCCTCCGATCTTTGGCATTTGGGCGCGGCGATGGGATTTGCCGGAGTCAATATCCTCATCGTGAACAACTATCGGGACTATGAAGAAGACCGCAAGAGTGGCAAGCGTACGATCCTCGTAAAGAAAGGACGCGACCTCGGTCCGAAACTCTATCTCGCCTGCGGTCTGCTTTCCATGATGGTGCTTTATCCTTTCTTTTCGGCCGGTGGTTTGCTGCTTCTGCTGCTTTATCTTGCTTTTTTCATGACCAATTACCGCCGTCTTCTTCGAGAGGAGGGTACGGCGTTGAACGCGCTTCTTGTCCGTACGGCAAAGGCTCTTTCCCTGCTGGCTTTCGTTGCGATAGCCATGCTTTTCCTTGCTCGATAAATAAATCTGCGAAATTTTCGTAGAAAAGGCTTGTATTCTTACGAATAATTCGTAAGTTTGCAATGTAACAATACATTAGCAAAAGAAAAGTATGCCGAAAGAGATCGAACGACTGACTACGATAGAGGAAGATACGATGAATATCATCTGGCAACTGGGGACATGCAACATTCGTCAGGTACTGGCCGAAGTGCCGGAGCCTAAACCTCCTTACACGACCCTTGCGTCGGTATTCAAAAATCTGGAACGCAAACACTATATCAAACCTTTTCGCGAGGGAAAAACCTACCATTATCGTATCTGTATCTCCCGCGAAGAGTATGCTACACGAACCATGCACCGCATGGTGGACAACTACTTCACGGGCAGCTATAAGCATCTGGTACAGTTTTTTGCCGCCGGTAGCGATATTTCCGTGAAGGATCTGCGCGAAGTGATCGATATGATCGAAAAAGGAGAGGAAAGCGAGTAGGGGATTTGATTCATTCAAACTATTAGTACGTACTATGACATACACCCTTGTTTTATATATGGCAGTGGCTTCTATCGGCCTGGCTCTCTTCTGGATATTCGAGAGGCTGATGATCCATGGCAATACCCACTGTCGTCTTCGTCGTGCCTACTATCTGGGAGGGTTCGTCTCGGTAGTCGTCTTGCCTTTCCTGGGCTATTTCCTTCCCTCTTGGCCGAGCTTATTTATCCAAAACAGGTCGGTCGGGATGGAGATACTCCGTTCCATCGAGATCGTATTGCCCGAGGCTTTGGTCAGAACGGCGGGGGCGGATGCTATTCCTGCTGTCTCGCCTCTCCTTCGGGGCCTGTTCTTGGCTTGGTTACTTGGCATAGGCGTACTGCTGATTCGTTTCGGTATTCGCCTCCGTTCCCTCCTGTGTCTTATTTGCGGTGCCGAACGGGCGGAGATAGAGGGTGTACCCGTTTACTTTGCTCCTCGTGTAAGGATGCCGTTCAGCTTCTGTAGGCGTATTTATCTTCCGACCGATCTGCGCTCATACCCTTCTGTGAGAAATGTTCTTATCCATGAACAAGAACATACCCGAGCAACGCACTTTGTCGATCTTTTGATCGCCGAAGTGGCATGCATGCTGTTTTGGTTCAATCCGTTTGCTTGGGCTTTGAAGCGCGATATGCAGCGCAATTTGGAGTTTTTGGCCGATCGGGCTGTGCTCCTCAGAGGCGTGAGCAGACGCGAATATCAATATGAATTGTTGGGATTTACGCTGGAGGTCGCGGCCGGACCTCTGTGTAGTTCTTACAATATAAACGACTTAAAAGAAAGAATTAGAATGATGAACAAAACGAAATCCAATCGTGCGGCCGGAGCCAAGTATCTTGTCGCACTCCCGTTGGCTGCCCTTATGCTTCTGAGCGGTAAATGGCTGTGGGCAGGCAATGCCGTATCCGAAGTCCGGGAAGTAGTAGCAGCCGTTGCGAGCAATCCCATCCCCTTGTCTGATGCTCCTGACATCACCCTACAGCAGGACGAGGATCCTGTGTATTCCGAGGTAGATACTCCGGCATCTTTCCCCGGGGGAATATCCAAGCTGATGCACTTTCTGAGTAAGAACTTAAAATATCCGGAGCAATCTGCAAAGAACGGCATCGAAGGTAAAGTCGTGGTCTCGTTTGTTGTCGAAAAAGACGGCAGACTGACTAACATACAAATAGAAAAAAGCGTAGCACCCGAATTGGACGCAGAAGCCATAAGGGTGATTTCGGCCATGCCGAAGTGGAATCCCGGCAAACAGAAGGACAAGAAAGTCCGCGCGAGGGTAAACCAACCAGTCATATTCCGCCTGAAGTAGACCTTCCGACTGCCTCGGAAAAACATGACTCTATCCAACAATGCCCTAAGCCGAAAAAGGTTTAGGGCATTGTTGTGATCGGTCGAATTTTACCACCCTTGCGGAGATAAAAAGACCGATGGCTCCGAGAGTTTTATTTGTGGAGCCAAAAGATTGTGATTCGTGGTTCTGAAAAACGTGGCGCGGGAAAATTTTGCTTTTGGTTTGAGAAGTGAAATTTTTGCGAGCCAAAAGAATAATTTTTAGGCTCGAGTTTCTCGAAATTCACGAACCATGTTTTGTCCATTTATGGTTCGTGTTTTTGTCGAAGAGGAAGGTGCCCGATTCCTTTTTTCGGCGGTTCGAGTTTGTTGGCATCGGGATGCGAGTATGCGTATGCCGAGTGGTGTGCCGATTAGTAAGGGGGCACAAGTGTCATTCGCACCGGCATAGCTTCGTCCACTCCTGCTATGCCGGAAATCAAGCCTAATCAAAGGACTATCGTCTTGGACTCTATATCTTTTGACGTTGTCGGTCAGAGTGTACTTTTGCCTAAGAAACAATGATCTCGACTCTGCACAGGATGGGAATGCTCGTAATGGCTTCTAAAGTGCTGATTTGCTACCTCTTATAGGTGGCAAACAGTGTAAAAGCTTTCTTTCGATAAAGACCTGCGGAATATGGGTGCAAAAGGTCGGAAAAAACTCTGTGGAAATTTTTCCTCAAATGCCTCCATACTTATAGGTATATATAGGGGAAAAAGCTACTTTTGCGACACAAATTGGAATAATAATTCTGTGTCATGGCAAAAGTTATAAAAACAAAAAAAGGCCTTGCACTTAATCTGAAAGGAAAACCGCTGCCCGAGATGCTGGCCGAACCGGCCCAAAGTCCCACTTACGCGGTCGTGCCCGACGATTTTGAAGGTGTTATCCCCAAGGTGACGGCTCGTCCGGGGGATAAGGTGCGTGCCGGCTCAGCACTGATGCACCACAAGGCATATCCGGAGATGAAGTTTACAAGTCCGGTTAGCGGCGAAGTGATCGCGGTGAATCGCGGTGCCAAGCGCAAGGTGTTGAGCATCGAGGTGAAACCGGACGGACTGAACGAATACGAGTCGTTCCCTGTCGGGGATCCGTCTGCCCTCTCTGCCGAACAGATCAAGGAGCTTATACTGTCGAGCGGTATGTGGGGTTTTATTAAGCAACGTCCTTACGACATAGTGGCTACACCGGATATAGCTCCACGTGACATTTATATTACTGCCAACTTTACTGCACCATTGGCTCCGGACTTCGATTTCATCGTTCGAGGAGAAGAACGCGCCCTGCAGACTGCCATCGATGCCTTGGCCAAGCTTACGGCCGGCAAGGTCTATGTGGGCCTGAAGTCCGGCTCTGCCCTGAACTTGCATAATGCAGAGATCGTACAAATGCAAGGGCCTCATCCGGCCGGTAACGTGGGCGTGCTGATCAATCATACGAAGCCGATCAATCGGGGCGAAACGGTGTGGACGCTCAAGGCTACCGACCTGATCGTGATCGGACATTTCCTGCTTACGGGCAAAGCCGATTTTACCAGAATGATTGCCATGACCGGTTCAGACGCTGCAGCTCACGGATACGTTCGCATTATGCCGGGTTGCAATGTCTTTGCTTCCTTCCCCGGCCGACTGACAATAAAGGAATCTCACGAGCGTGTGATCGATGGTAATGTGCTGACCGGTAAGAAGCTCTGCGAGAAGGAGCCTTTCCTGTCAGCCCGGTGTGACCAGATCACGGTGATCCCCGAAGGCGACGATGTGGACGAACTCTTCGGGTGGGCTGCACCCCGTCTCGATCAGTACAGCATGAGCAGAGCTTATTTCTCTTGGTTGCAGGGGAAAAACAAAGAGTACGTACTCGATGCCCGGATCAAGGGTGGCGAACGTGCTATGATCATGAGCAACGAGTATGACCGCGTTTTCCCGATGGACATCTATCCGGAGTATTTGCTCAAGGCTATTATAGCATTCGACATCGACAAGATGGAGGACTTAGGCATATATGAAGTGGCTCCGGAGGACTTTGCCACTTGCGAATTTGTGGATACATCCAAGATCGAGCTGCAGCGCATCGTTCGCGAGGGCTTGGATATGCTCTATAAGGAAATGAATTGACGAATCCCTCACACTCTAAAGCATAAGACATTGAAAGCGTTAAGGAATCAACTCAACAAACTGAAGCCTCATTTTGAAGAAGGCGGCAAGCTCCATGGCCTGCACTCTGTCTTCGACGGCTTCGAGACCTTTCTCTTTGTGCCGAACAGGACATCGCAGCATGGCGTACATGTGCACGATGCCATTGATAGCAAGCGCACGATGATCGTCGTGTGTATGGCTCTTTTGCCGGCCTTGCTCTTCGGTATGTATAATGTGGGGGTACAACATTATATGGCCATCGATGCTCCCGTAGTATTTTGGCCGGCTTTTCTCTTCGGACTTCTCGCCGTACTGCCCAAACTTATTGTCTCCTATGCCGTCGGTTTGGGGATAGAGTTTGCCGTAGCTCAGTACCGGAAGGAAGAAATTCAGGAAGGCTTCCTCGTATCGGGTCTGCTTATCCCGATGATCGTGCCGGTAGATACTCCGCTGTGGATGATCGCCGTGGCGACGGCTTTTGCCGTGGTTTTTGCCAAGGAGGTGTTCGGCGGTACGGGACGCAATATATTCAACGTGGCTCTCGTGACGCGTGCCTTCCTCTTTTTCGCCTATCCGGCGGCTATGAGTGGCGATCAGGTTTTTGTCCGCACGGCTGATACCTTCGGCCTCGGCGCAGGTACGGTAGCGGACGGCTTCTCCGGAGCTACACCTTTGGGGCAGATAGCCACGGCCGGTGCCAAGATGCCTGAAATACATAATGTGGCAGGCGACCCCTCTTCCCTGATGGATGCTTTCCTCGGCTTTATACCCGGCTCCATCGGTGAAACCTCTACTCTGGCTATCCTGATCGGAGCTGTCCTGCTGATTTGGACGGGGATCGCGAGCTGGAAGATCATGTTGAGCGGTTTGGTAGGAGCCTCAGCAATGGCTCTCGTATTCAATGCCATCGGCACGACGGCGGCGATGCAGATCACTCCGCTGATGCACATTGTCTATGGAGGCTTTGCTTTTGGCTTGGTATTTATGGCCACCGACCCTGTTACTTCTGCCCGTACAGAAAAGGGGAAATGGATCTTCGGTTTCTTCGTCGGTCTGATGGCTGTATTCATCCGAGTGCTCAATCCGGGTTACCCTGAAGGGATGATGCTTGCGATCCTGCTCATGAACGTATTTGCTCCGCTGATCGACTATTTCGTGGTGGATAGCAACATTAAAGCGCGCAAAGCACGTATGCTTAAGAAATCCTAACCGCTAAATATTTCGATAAAGACATGAATAGAGATAAAAACTCATACACTATTCTCTATGCCTCGGTGATGGTTATTGTCGTGGCGGTTTTGCTGGCTTACGTCTCTCAGTCATTGGGCGACAGGCAGCGTGACAACGAGAAGATAGACAAGATGCAGCAGATCCTCCGCTCTGTGAATGCCGGAATAGAAGATAAGGGCAAAGTAATAGCTCGGTACACGGACGTGATCAAGCAAGAACTGCTCATCAATCAGGATGGTACGGTAGCCAAGACCTTCGAGGGCGAGCAGTTGGCACAAAATGAAGCATTCACGCTCAATACGCGCAATGCTTTCAAATCGGCCGCTAATGATCCAAGCATTTCGCTCCCTCTCTATATCGCAGAGATAGAGGGTCAGAAGAAATACATTGTCCCGATGAACGGTGCCGGTCTTTGGGGGCCGATCTGGGGATACATTGCGCTGAACGAAGACTGCAATACGATATTCGGTGCAGATTTCAGTCACGAAGGCGAAACGCCGGGATTGGGAGCCGAAATCACTCGCTCGGAGTTTTCCGGTCAGTTTATCGGCAAAGAAATCTTCAAAGAGGGCGAATTCCGATCTGTTGCCGTAGTCAAGAAAGGCCAGAAGGCCGAAGGAAAGGACTATGTGGATGGCATTTCGGGCGGTACGCTGACGAGCGATGGAGTGAATGAGATGCTCATATCCTCTCTCCGTCCTTATGCTCTATACCTAATGAACAACGTAAAAAAATAAGGGCTATGTCACTTTGGAATAAAAAGAATAAGGAAATTCTTCTTGGGCCGCTAAGCAGCAACAATCCCGTTATCGTGCAGATGCTTGGTATCTGCTCTGCTCTGGCCGTAACAGCCAAGCTGCAACCGGCTATTGTCATGGCCCTGTCGGTTACTGCGGTAATAGCTTTTGCCAACGTTATTATCTCTCTCCTGCGCAATACGATCCCCGGACGCATCCGAATTATCGTTCAGCTCGTCGTGGTCGCAGCTCTGGTGACTATCGTGAGTCAGGTACTGAAAGCCTTCGCTTACGATGTGAACAAGCAGTTGTCCGTTTTCGTCGGCCTGATCATTACCAACTGTATTTTGATGGGACGTTTGGAGGCTTTTGCCTTGGCCAATCGTCCTTGGGAGTCATTCCTCGATGGTATCGGAAACGGTCTGGGATATGGATGGGTTTTGGTTATTATCGCTTTCTTCCGCGAATTGCTCGGCTCCGGTACATTGCTGGATATAAAAGTCATTCCCAAGAGCTTCTACGAATCGGGTTATGTCAATAACGGTCTGATGATCTTGCCGCCGATGGCTCTGATCACCGTGGCAGTTGTCATCTGGGTACATCGTGCCCGTAACAAGGATTTGCAAGAGAACTAAGTAGGACACGCCTGACAATCAATTAAGACAGTATCAATTATGGATTACATAAGTATGTTTGTCCGCTCGATATTCGTGGACAATATGGTTTTTGCCTACTACTTGGGAATGTGTTCTTTCTTGGCCGTTTCCAAGAATGTGAAGACCTCTATCGGGCTCGGAGCTGCCGTGACTTTCATCTTGGTCTGCACCTTGCCCATCAACTATCTGTTACAGAATTATATTTTCAAGGCCGGTGCTCTTTCTTGGCTCGGATCCCAATATGCCGAAGTGGATCTGAGCTTCCTCTCACTGATCATCTTTATCGCGGTGATTGCATCCTTTACGCAGCTCGTGGAAATGGTGGTGGAGAGATTCAGCCCCTCCCTCTATGCTTCGCTGGGTATCTTCCTTCCCTTGATCGCGGTGAACTGCGCTATCCTCGGAGGATCGCTTTTCATGCAGCAGCGTGAGTTTATCAATGTCGGGATGGCTACCGTCTATGGATTCGGCTCCGGTATCGGCTGGATGCTGGCTATCGTAGGGATGGCTGCCATACGCGAGAAGCTGGCATATTCCAACGTCCCCAAACCGTTGAGAGGGTTGGGTATCACTTTTATTATCACCGGTCTCATGGGTATTGCTTTCCTGAGCTTCTCCGGCGTGAAACTCTAAAAAGAACGAAGTAGAAATATGAGTACAGTAATTATTGCCAGTGCAGTCGTATTCCTGCTGCTCACGCTGATTTTGGTTGTCGCTCTGCTTTATGCCAAGAGCAAATTGGTGCCTTCCGGCAATGTGACGATCACCGTGAACGACGAACGCAAGATGGAAGTACCTCTTGGCGGTACCTTGTTGAATACGCTTCAAAATCAGGGAGTATTCCTTTCTTCGGCTTGCGGCGGTGGCGGAAGCTGCGGTCAGTGTCGTTGCCGTGTAGTGGAAGGAGGTGGCGAAATCCTTCCGACGGAAAAGGGATTTTTCTCTCGCAAAGAACAAAAGGATCATTGGCGACTTTCATGTCAGACAAAAGTAAAGGAGGATCTTAGCATCGTTATTCCCGAAGAGGTATTCGGTGTGAAAGAATGGGAGTGTGAAGTTCTCTCCAATAAGAATGTCTCCACTTTCATCAAAGAATTTGTGGTGAAGCTGCCCGAAGGCGAGGCCATGAACTTCAAGAGCGGTAGCTATGCCCAGATCAAGATACCGAAATATAATATCCGCTATGCCGACTACGATATTCAGGATCGCTTCCGTGGCGACTGGGACAAGATGGATGCGTGGTCATTGACCTGTAAGAACGAAGAAGAGACCGTTCGTGCCTATTCAATGGCCAACTATCCGGCTGAAGGCAACATCATTACGCTCAACGTTCGTATCGCGACTCCTCCATTCGACAGAGCTGCCAATAAGTGGAAGGCCGGTATCAAGCCCGGTATTTCCTCCTCATATATTTTCTCGCTAAAACCCGGAGATAAGGTGATGATGAGTGGCCCGTATGGGGACTTCCATATTCAGGACACGGATGCCGAGATGCTTTACATTGGTGGTGGTGCCGGTATGGCTCCTCTACGTGCACAGATTCTGCATCTCTTCCGTACACTGAAGACCGGTCGTAAGGTCTCCTATTGGTATGGTGCCCGCTCCAAAAACGAGATTTTCTATGAAGAAGACTTCCGCGAGATAGAGAGAGAATTTCCGAACTTCAAGTTCCATATCGCTCTTTCCGATCCTCAACCGGAAGATAACTGGACAGGCTATGTGGGCTTTATCCACCAAGTGATCTATGACAACTATCTGAAGGATCACGATGCTCCGGAAGATATAGAATACTATATGTGCGGCCCGGGTCCTATGGCCAATGCAGTGAAAGGTATGCTGGAGAACCTTGGTGTACCGCGCAATATGCTCTTTTTCGATGATTTCGGATAAGTTTTTCCGGCACATTCGATTTATCATTCACTGGAGAGGTTGCTTCCGTTGGGATAGCAGCCTCTCTCTTTTTCTCCGAAGAGTTGTGACGGTAATGTGAGTCCGATGTAAACGATGTGGTGTCGACTCTCATAAGATCCGCCTTATCGATCAAACTCTTGTTGGGATATTGACTATAACCGAATTAGGAAAAGAATTATTCATTGGTGTTTTCTTGCGTCGAACTGACGTTGAAGGGTATCCTTTGTCCTTCGTTTTTCGTACAAGGGACGTGTATAAAAATGAGAAAGGCTGTCCGGACATTATGCCTATCGGACAGCCTCTTTCGCTGTAGTTGCGGAGGCAAGACTCGAACTTACGACCTTTGGGTTATGAGCCCAACGAGCTACCACTGCTCCACTCCGCGATCAATTGTGGCACAAAGGTAATCCTTTTTGCCTAAAAACCAAACCGAAAAAGCAATATAGCTCCAATTTCCAATAGTAAGTGCAACACAAAGAGAAAAACAAAGACCGATTAGGGAGTACCTCTAACCGGTCAACTCAAAAGTTTATTTCTGTGTTGCAATGAAACACAAACAATTGAGTCAGAGGAGTAAAGATACACGATTGATCGGCTCTTGAAACAGGGTAACCCCCCTTTCTTTCATCACTCAAACCATTGAGGTTGAAGAGTACCGTCTCCGGCAGGGGTATCGCATTTGAAAGTTTATACTGTATCCTTGGCCTCTTTCCTCTATAATTTGGGACTCTCGTACATTAATTCGTACTTGCTTGATAACCGAGTATAGCAATCGTTGGGTTTATAAGTGTGTTAACAGTTCAAATGCAATTGTCCTGAAGCCAAGTGTAAGGAAACGGATTGTAAACGGTGCATTTTGGGAAAAATACTATATTTGTCCGCATCCAAAATAATTTTAATCAAAAGTAAAAGATGAAATGCTTCTTTATTGCCCTGATTGGGCTGTTGTTCAGTCTGAATACATATGCTCAGCTTCCGGCCGTTAGTTTGAAAAATATCGAAGGAAAAACGGTACAGACCAACAAGTTGGAGAATGCCGGAAAGCCGATGATCATCAGCTTTTTTGCTACGAACTGCAAGCCCTGTTTGCGCGAGCTGAAAGCCATTCAGGAGGTATATGCAGATTGGCAGGACGAGACGGGCGTAAGGCTTATAGCTGTATCTATCGATGAGGGTCAAAATGCACAGAAGGTGAAGCCTCTGGCTGACGGCAACGGCTGGGAATACGAAGTGCTACTCGACAGCAACGGTGATTTCAAGCGTGCCATGAACGTTTCCCTCATTCCGGCTGTATTTATTGTCGACGGCAACGGCAAGGTAGTATACAACCATACTGGTTATACAGAAGGCGGAGAAGCCGAGCTAATCAAAAAAGTTCGAGAGCTGGTGAAGTAATAGCAGCTCCTACAAGTGGTTAATTTATTATCATATAGAAAAGACTAAAAGTATTATGATCCGCAAGTTGATCTTACTGCTTGCTCTGATGCCGGTAGCCTCTGTGGCTTTTGCGGTACCAACGGACAGCACGGAATCGAAAGACAATCGTATCCTTACAAGCATGCAATCCTCCTCTTTGAATAGGGATGATGCTCCGGATAAATGGCAACCTATGCATGCCAATTTCAGTATTCAGAGCGATATGCTGCTTTCTACTGCCCAAAAGTCCAAGAACACCTGGTTCGGCAACTCCTATATCATGGGTATAATCAAGAACAATTATCTGGAGTTTGGTGCCCGTTTCGAGGATCTCTATAAGCCCCTGCCCGGACATGAACCCGAGATGGGGCGTGGCGTTCCTCACATGTATGTGAAGGGAAGCTATCATTGGGCGGAGCTGACTATGGGAGACTTCTACGATCAGTTCGGTAGCGGTATGGTATTCCGCACCTATGAAGAGCGCAACCTCGGTATAGACAACGCGGTTCGCGGCGGACGTATAGTACTCACTCCTTTTGATGGAGTGCGTGTCAAGGGTATTGCAGGACAGCAGCGTAACTACTTCGACCGCACGGGCAAGGTATTCAATTCCGGCCGAGGCTACCTACTGGGTTCTGATCTGGAGCTGAATGTAGAGCGTTGGAGCAGTGCCATGCGCGACAATGACTATCATTTGGCTATCGGAGGATCGTTCGTTTCCAAACACGAAGCAGACGAAGATATATTTGTGGGTGTAGGCGAAGATCGCAAGCGACTCAACCTGCCGCTCAATGTCCCGATTATGGGCCTACGCACCAACTTCCAGAAAGGAGGCCTCGCCCTCTACGCAGAGTATGGATACAAATACAACGATCCCTCGGCAGACAATGACTATATCTACCACGACGGACAGGCTGCACTCTTCTCTGCCTCATACTCCAAAAAGGGGATGAGTGTCCTGTTGCAGGCCAAACGTTGTGAGAACTTTGCTTTCCGCAGCAAGCGAAGTGCCCAGCTCACACCGCTTATGATCAACTATATGCCGGCTTTTACCCAAGCTCACACTTATACGCTGGCGGCCATCTACCCCTATGCTACTCAGCCTCAGGGAGAATGGGCTTTCCAAGGTGAACTGCGTTACAACTTTGCTCGCCGGACAGCTCTCGGTGGACGCTACGGTACCGGCTTGCGTATCAACGTTTCGCATGTGCGTGGTCTGGACAAAAAGATGCTCAAAGAGAATCCCGACGAACTGATCGGAACGGATGGCTACACCGTTTCTTTCTTCGGCATGGGCGACCTCTATTATTCGGATATAGATGTGGAGATTACTAAAAAGGTAAGCCCAGGATTCAACTTTACGCTCACCTACTTGAATCAGATCTACAATAACAAGGTACTGCACGGTGCAGCCGGAGAGAAGCCTGAGAAGATCTATGCCAATATCTTCGTCTATGATGGTAAGTATAAGCTGAGTAATAAGGTAGCCCTCCGTACCGAACTGCAATATCTGCACACGAAGCAGGATCAGGGTGACTGGATCTACGGCATGGCCGAGCTCTCTATCCTGCCTTCTCTGATGCTTTCCCTCTCGGAGCAGTATAGTATCGGAGAGACCAAGAAACATTATGTCATGGGGTCTGTCACCTATACTCACGGAGCACATCGAGTAGCTTTCTCTGCAGGCAAAACCCGTGCAGGGATGAACTGCTCGGGAGGTGTATGTCGTGTGGTCCCTGAGACTCAGGGATTCTACCTTTCTTATAGCACCAATCTGTAATTAAACGAAGAAAACACTGATGAAAAAGCTATTTCTCTCGCTCACGAGTCTTGTAATGGTCTTCGCTGTTGCAAGTTGCGATATAATCGACAAGGATCAAACCCTCTTGCCGGCTCCGACCAATGTGACACCCGATAATCCGGATGACAATCCTTCGGAGATCGACATTACGCAGACGCACACAGAAAAATATGTTTTGGCTGAAGAATTTACCGGCCAAAAATGTCTCAACTGTCCGAAAGGTCATCGCAAACTGGCGGCTCTCAAGGAGCAATACGGTAAGAGATTGACTGTTGTCGGTATACATGCCGGCCCTGGATCTCTCGTGCCACCTCTTTTCCGTACAGAAGCCGGAGACGCATATTATAGCAAGTTCGCCAATAATACCCCTCTCCCTGCGCTGATGGTTTCGCGCAAAAAGTTCGGCTCTTCCTACGTTTATGATAAGAGCTACAAAACGTGGGACGTGCCTATTGCCGAGCAGATGGAGCAAAAGGCGAAGATGAATATCTTTGCCGTGGCCGAATACACCGATACCCAAAAGATCAAGGTGACTGTAAAGGGTAAAGTATTGGAGGGGAATACACTTCCGAAGTCCATGGTTCAGGTGTATCTGTTGGAGGATAAGCTGATCGCTCCGCAGGCGGATGGCAATACGACAGTCGAGAATTACGAGCACAATCACGTGTTGCGTGGAGCCGTTAATGGTATTTGGGGCGAAGAATTTGTGGATCTCAAAGATTATTTGTATACTTACGCCGTTGAACCGCTCTCGGGTATGTCCTTCGTAGCCGAGAATTATTCGATTGTGGCTTTTGTATACGATGTGCAGACGTTCGAAGTGTATGACGTTGTGCATGTAAAGATCAATCCGCAATCCGATGGCAAATAATGAATAAAAAAACAAAAAGAAATATGAGGAAAATCTTTATCAGCATCGCATTGTTGGCAGGTTTCATTGCTGCTCTCAATGCACAAGTTGTGATCAAGGTGGGAGATGCCATCTTGGATAATAATGCCACTGTGGATATTACAGCTTTCAAAACAAAAGATGGTACGGAAGAGATGGTATTTGAAGGAATGGTTATCAACCAATCCGCTACACCTATCAATGTAATCGGCAAGATTACCAAGCAAGAAATGATCGGTGATGGACACTTTGCTTTGTGCTTTGGTCCGTGGTGTATGGGGCCGAATGTATCTGTATCCCCCCTTGTGGAGGCTCTTGATGGCGAAGGAGGGTACCTCTCTTTGCATTATACATTTCCCGTGTCCAATGAAGGGCATACGGGAGCTTTCACTTTTAGCTGCTTCCCCGAGAGCGGTGCTCCCGGCACAGAATTGGCTACAGTGAACATTAACTTCAAGTACAAAGGCGGTGGAACCGGTTTGACTAATATCGGGCTGGGGCGTATAGCTCTTATCCAGAGCGGCAATACTTGCACCCTTCAGTACAACAGCAATGGCAAGCGTCTTGCCCTTGAAGTGTACAATCTCTTAGGTGTAAAGGTATTTACCTCTCAGCTGCCAGCAGGATCCGGCTCTTATACGCTGCCAGTGCGTCTGCAGCGTGGTGTGCATATCTTCCGCATCACAGAAGGAGGTAAGCCTGCGTTTGTTCAGAAGTATCTGATTAAGTAATAATGGGAGTACGGCCAAAGCCTGCACGATTTGGAGGCTAAGGACGTTTTTCCAAGATAAAAGAGGCTGCCTCGGAGTTCGACATAGACTTCGGGGCAGTCTCTTCGTTATATTTTCACGTCACTGAATCTGATTGAGGAAGGATTCGGCATCATTTCTATATTGGATATAGTGCCGACATTTGTCATCCGAAAGCAGACAGTAATACTTTATCATCATGGCAAAGATATTAGTAGCTTTTAACACCGTGAACGAGGGGTTCGACCGGCTTACCGCTCGTCACGAAGTGGTTTTCCCGCCCAAAGGGCGCGATTTTACTCAAGAAGAAATAGCAGAGCGTATCGTGGATTGCGATGTTCTCTGTTCCGTATTCGACATTCCGATCGGTAGGGATTTGATTGACAAAGGCCGATCGCTTAAGTTGATCGCGAACTATGCTGTCGGGTACAATAATATCGATGTGACTTATGCAGCATCGAAAGGTATTGTTGTGACGAATACTCCGCGAGCTGTAATAGAGCCGACGGCAGATTTGGCTCTGGCTCTGCTTCTAAGCTGTACGCGCCGTATTGCGGAATGGGACAGGCTTTTCCGTCGCGATGGCGAGATGGTGGAACGGGGACGGCTATGTCGTCTTGGAGTCAATCTCTATGGCAAGACGTTGGGCATTATAGGCTTCGGGAATATCGGGGCTGCAGTGGCACGTCGATGCAAAGCTTTTGGCATGAATGTTCTCTACAACAAACGCACTCGACTGAGCGAAGCAGAGGAAAAGGCTCAAGGGATCACCTTTGCAGACAAAGACGACTTGATTCGCCGGGCTGATGTTCTGTCGCTCCACACGCCTTTGACTCCCGAAACGAAACACTTGATCGGGACTGCGGAGCTTTCCATGATGAAACCGACAGCCATCCTGATCAATACGGCTCGTGGTGCCGTAGTGGACGAGCGAGCTTTGGTTGAGGCTCTGCGTGAAAAGCGTATTGCCGCTGCCGGCCTCGATGTCTTCGAGAATAACGATATTCCTTCTCCCGAACTCTTTGCTATGGACAATGTCAGCTTAACGCCTCATGTCGGTACTCAAACTTATGATTCTCGTGTCGAGATGGTACATGAGCTTTGCGATAATGTCCTTGGCTTCCTGCATGGCGATCGTCCGATCAGCCGCGTAAACTGAATCCGGCAGAAATAACAAATAATCCATACAGAATAATAATGAATACAACAAAGCAGAACGGAAACTATCTCCTGCCCATTATCATGATGATCGCCCTTTTCGGGATGATCTCTTTTGTTACAGGTTTGGCAAGCCCCATGGGGGTGATTGTCAAAAATCAGTTCCAGACCTCCAACTTTATGGCCACGCTCGGTTACTTTGCCAATTTCATTGCTTATGCATTTATGGGCTACCCTGCGGGGATGCTACTCCAGCGAATCGGCTATAAGCAGACAGCTTTATCCGCCATCGCCGTCGGATTTGTAGGCATAGGAATACAGCTCTTGTCCGGAGAGATGGGCAGCTTCTCTATTTATTTGGTCGGCGCATTTGTTGCCGGTTTCTCCATGTGTATGCTCAATACGGTAGTCAATCCGATGCTCAATACCTTGGGTGGCGGAGGCAACCGCGGTAACCAGCTTATCCAGGTGGGTGGCTCTTTCAATTCGCTGATGGCGACTCTGGTACCCGTGCTCGTGGGTTACTTTATCGGGAGCAACGTTCAGCAGGCCAATATCAAGCAGGCTTATCCTGCTATCATCCTGGCCATGTGTATTTTTGCACTCGCTTTTGTAGTGCTTTATTTCGTCAACATCCCCGAGCCGGCCGCCACGAAAAACAGCAGCACGGAGAAGCTGCCGCATAGTCCTTTTGCTTTTCGCCATTTTGTGTTGGGCACAATAGCCATATTCCTTTATGTGGGGATAGAAGTGAGCATTCAGGATTTTATCAATAAGTATATGACTTCCTCTTTCGATAAAGGTGGCTTGGGCTTTGATGCTACGATCGCTGGCTCTGTGGTTGGGACATATTGGTTCCTGATGCTTATCGGACGTATGATCGGAGCCGCCGTAGGAGCAAAAGTATCCAGTAAGGCTATGCTCACCTTCGTGTCCTCATTAGGAATAATTTTGGTCCTGGCTGCCATCTTTACCCCGATCGGACTACAAGCTTCTATGCCAGTCTTTCGCTCCGATATATCGTTCGGCCTTAACACCATACCGATGAGTATCGTTTTCCTCGTGCTTTGCGGTCTTTGTACTTCCGTCATGTGGGGAGGTATTTTCAACCTCGCAGTGGAAGGTCTCGGGAAATATACCGAATCAGCTTCCGGTTTTTTCATGGTCATGGTTTGCGGTGGAGGGATTTTGCCACTGATCCAAGGTTATTTTGCAGACTGGCTCGGTTATATCAATAGCTATTGGGTAATAGTCGTAGCATTGGTATTCCTGTTTTATTATGCTTTGGCAGGCTATCGCAATGTGAATAAGGATATTCCCGTGGTTTGATCGTAAATTACAAATTTTCAAATAAATGAGCAAAATGAGGCTGTGTCAAAATTCGATTTTGGTGCAGCCTCCTTTTTTATTCCTCATCGAACGACAAAGCCACAACTTTCACAAGCTAGGGCTTCATTCGTTCACTAAGAAGCTAGGGCTTCATTCGTTCACTAAGTTTGATTAACTTAGCAAATATCAATTTTTTAGTCGTCTCTTAAGAGCCATTTAAGGGACACTGCATACTTTTCCAAAACAAATGACGAAAAACGAAATGTGCTCCCTGTAATACGCGTCCATTCTTTAGAATCTATGGGTACCTACGGCTCAAGCAATACGACGAAGGCCGGTTCGGGCGTTGATAGTGCAGACAAGGTGACGGTGGAGCTCGTGGACAAGGCGAAGGTCATCTATATGCCTCGTATGAAGGTCAAAACTGCTCTGAAGGGCGTCCGTATGGAGCGTGCCGAGCGTGTCCTTGATGTGCCTTACGCCTCTTCGGTCAAGCCGAATAGAACAACAGCGGTGGATCTTCGTCCTCGGACAACAACGGACACGCCGGCCTGTAAACAAAGCATTTAATAGCGACAACGATAAATCTGAACGTCCTTATTCGACAATACATCCCTAAAGGTTCTTCCTTTCATCGATATAACGACCAAACAGATCTCCATTATACACAACAAACCGAACCATAGACCAGGAAAGAAACTCGGATTCAGAACGCCGTTCGAATGCTTCTTCCCAAATTCACCTTAGTGTTGCGTTTATTTGTGGAATCTGCAGAATGCGTCAGCCCTGGAATGGGATGTCTAAATCAGTTTTTTTGTGCATCTTTGCCACAAAAAGTAGCTAAGTCTCTTTGGGTTGTATTATTATGTCTTGAAAATAGGTTTTTTGTGGAAAAAAGTGCATGCTTAACATGCAGATAATTATAAGTATAACATAAAGGAAGCGTATGAAGAAGAATTTGATTTTCTTGTTGTTGTTTTTGAGTGGGTTGCTTGGTGTATCCGCTCAGCGCGTGGCTCTTAAGAATAATTTGCTTTATGATGCAACGCTAACTCCTAACTTGGCCTTGGAAATAGGTGTAGGTCCTAAAATGACTGTGGATCTCTTAGGGGGAGTAAACCCTTTCAAGATCAGCGATGATCATTATTGGAAGCATTGGCTTGCCCAGCCGGAATTGCGCTATTGGTTCTGTGAGAAATTCAATGGAGTGTTTATCGGACTTCATGGCCATGTCGGTCAAATGAATATCGCAGGGATATCGGTCCCTCCTGTTGGTTCCATTCATCCTAAGAGCGACTTCGACGATGCCAGGTATCATCGTTATCAAGGATGGTTCTATGGCGGCGGTATCAGTATAGGCCGTCAGTGGATCTTGGGCAATCATTGGAATCTGGAAGCGAGTATCGGTGGTGGTTATATTCACTTCGATTATGACAAGTATCAGTGTGTAGAGTGTGGGAAGAAAGTTGGTGTTGACAAGAAGGCCGATTACTTTGGCCTGACGCGAGCCACTCTTTCGTTAATCTATCTGTTTAAGTAATTCCTAATTAATAAATGAACTCTCAAAAGAAAGAGGCTTTTAATATGAAAAGAATACAACTAACTCTTATCGCTCTCTTCGCCGCTGTTGCCGGTTTGGTCGCTCAAAATGCTTACGAGGGAGTAATTTCATATAAAATTTCGTTGGACAAAACCGGAAATAAGGTTGTACTGAATGGTGCGGCAGATATGAGTAATTTAAAGCTCAAGAGCACTCAGATGATCATTGTTACGCCTATTCTTCGTTCAGAAGATGGTACCAGCCGTGTGGAATTTCCTTCGGTAGTCATTACAGGCCGCAATAGAACAAAAGCTCTCAAGCGTGAAATCGCATTTAGTTCGGCTTTGCCCCAAGCAAAACATGCAGCTCAATACATTCGCCGTTATAATGGGAAGAGCGAGCAGTTTGCTTTTACAGGAGAACATGCTTATGCTCCATGGATGATGGATGCCAAGTTTGTGGTTCGTGAGGAGGTACGAGGTTGTGCCAAATGCCCAGTAGGTCTCTCGAGTAATATTGTTCCTTTTGATCCACTCTTCAATCCGGCAGAGGCTCCTTATCTGTTGGCACACATTACTCCGGCCGAAGAAGAGGAAAAGCAGCGAGAGTCCAGCTTCGATGCTTATATCAACTTCAAAGTCGATAAGGCAGATGTCCTTCCTGAGTATCGCAACAATAAGGCGGAGTTAGAAAAAATCAAAGAATTTGTAAGCACCGTTAAGGCCAATCCAAACTATTCGGTCAATAAAATGATCATCGAAGGGTTTGCTTCTCCCGAGGCTTCAATAGCCCACAATAAGGCTTTGTCGGAGCGCCGTGCTAAAAGACTCGCGGAAGAATTGGTGCGTAAGTATGGCAAAACATTGCCGAATATAACCACTGAATTCGGCGGTGAAGATTGGAAGGGGCTGAAACTGGCTATCGAAAAGAGTGATATAGCCGATCGTGACCGCGTATTGGAGATAATCAACTCCGATAAATATGCCGATGATGATGCACGTGAACAGGCTCTGAAGCAACTTTCGTCTTATCGTCATATCTTGGATCAGATCTATCCGAATTTGCGTCGCAATACGATAACCATGGGGTATATCGTTCGTGATTATACCCTCGAAGAAGCTCGTGAAATCATTAAGACTGCTCCGAAAGAACTTAGTGAGGCCGAAATGTACCGTGTGGCAATGTCTTATCCCGAGGGGCACCAAGAGCGTTTGTTTGCTCTGAATACGACCCTTAAGTATTTCCCTGAAAGTGTAACGGGCCGAATCAATTTGGCTGTAGCTGCTTTTAATGGTGGAGATGCTCAACAGGCAATTGCTCTGTTGAGTCCGATTCAGACAGAAAAGGGTGTAAGCAATATCCTTGGAGCTGCTTATGCTCGTACGGGAGATTTTGCTCGTGCCGAAACCTTTTTCCGTAAGGCCGTTGCAGAAGGAGATGCAAATGCGCAGCGCAACCTTGATATGCTGCTTGGCAAAAAGTAAGTGGAGTTTTCCATATTGATTATTAAGGTGCACCGGGACTTCTGTTTCGGTGCTCTTTTTTGTGGCAAACCAAGTCCGCATGCATCAATGTTTTTATGTGCCAAAAGTTTTCAACGACGAGGAGGAATTTGGAATCATTCCAAATAATCCCCTTTATGAAAGCCGAATTCAAGGAGAAAATGATAGTGTGATGATTTTTCGGATAGGAAGGCCTTTTTCGTCAGGTCGAACAACAATACGACCAAACAGATTTCCATTATACAGACCAAACTGAACCATAGACCCAGAAAAAACTAAACTTTAGAACTCCTTTCGAATGCTTCTTGCTAAATTTACCTTGGTGTTGCGTTTATTTGTGGAATGTGTACCTCAAATCGTTTAGGAGACTATTGAAGAAAAAGAATTATTTTCGCGAGGTAAAACGTAGGAATACAATAAGATTTACACATCAAGATAGCAATGGCACAACAAGAAGATCTCTTCAAAAAAATAGTCTCACACTGCAAAGAATACGGCTTCGTCTTTCCTTCGTCCGAGATATACGACGGTCTGGCAGCTGTGTACGACTATGCACAATACGGTTCTGAACTGAAGAACAATATCAAACGCTACTGGTGGGAAAGTATGACCCTGCTGCATGATAATGTGGTGGGCATCGACTCTGCCATCTTCATGCATCCTTCGATCTGGAAAGCTTCGGGACACGTGGATGCGTTCAATGATCCGCTCATAGACAACAAGGATTCCAAAAAGCGTTATCGTGCGGATGTACTCGTGGAGGATCATCTGGCCAAAATAGATGAAAAAATAGCAAAAGAAGTCGCCAAAGCAGCCAAACGCTTCGGCGAGGCATTCGACGAGGCTCAATTCCGAGCCACCAACGCCCGTGTGATCGAATATCAACAGAAGCGAGATCAGATACACGAACGCTTTGCTACTGCACTGAATGACAACAATCTGGAGGAAATCCGTCAGATTATCCTCGACTGCGAGATCGTCTGTCCGATCAGCGGTACGCGTAACTGGACAGAGGTGCGCCAGTTCAACCTGATGTTTGCCACGGAGATGGGCTCTACGGCCGACGGTGCCATGAAGGTATATCTTCGTCCCGAAACGGCTCAAGGCATATTTGTCAATTTCCTGAATGTGCAGAAGACGGGACGAATGAAGATCCCTTTCGGAATTTGCCAGATCGGCAAGGCTTTCCGGAACGAGATCGTAGCCCGTCAGTTCATCTTCCGGATGCGCGAATTCGAACAAATGGAGATGCAGTTCTTCGTACGACCGGGTGAAGAGCTGCAATGGTTCGAGAAGTGGAAAAACCTCCGTATGCAGTGGCACCGCGCCCTCGGCTTCGGAGACGACAAATACCGTTTCCATGATCATGACAAGCTGGCACACTATGCCAATGCTGCCACCGATATTGAGTTCGAGATGCCGTTCGGCTTCAAAGAAGTGGAAGGCATCCATAGTCGGACTGACTTCGATCTCTCTCGCCACGAAGAGTTTAGCGGCAAGAAACTGCAGTATTTCGATCCCGAACAGAACAAGAGCTACGTGCCGTATGTAGTGGAAACCTCCATCGGACTGGATCGGATGTTCCTGACGATTCTCTTCGGATCGTATTGCGAAGAAGAGACTTCCAACGGCGAGATGCGCGTAGTGCTGAAGCTGCCCGCAGCATTGGCTCCCGTGAAGCTGGCCGTACTCCCTCTGGTTCGGAAGGATGGTCTTGATGCGAAGGCTCGGGAGATTGTTCACGACCTCCGTTTCGACTTCGCCTGCCAATACGATGAAAAGGATTCTATCGGCAAACGCTACCGCCGTCAGGATGCAATCGGTACCCCTTTCTGTATCACGGTAGATCACCAATCGCTCGAAGACAATACCGTGACCATCCGCTATCGTGACACGATGGAGCAGGAGCGTGTGGAGATCAGCCGTTTGAATGCTATTATCTCGGAATATGTAAGCCTCAAGAGCTTGCTCAAAAAGATAGACCTATGAAAACGAAAAAGAATATCATCATGGCCCTTGGGCTGATGCTGGTAAACATCTTCCTTGTTTTCTCCTCGTGCGAGAAAAGACCGAATGAGGAAAAACAGCGTCGTCACGACAACGAAGTGGCCTTCAACGCCTATGCGGACAGCACCAACTTCAAGAAAGTATCTGTTGATGGATCGACCGCATACGTTTACATGCGCTGGATAACAAACGGTACGGGTACAGAGCATCCGATCGCCACCTCCCGTGTGGAGGTCCACTACCAAACGTATCGTTTAGTAAGAAATATCATGGTAGATGGAAACTATAACTCCGAAAAGCCGGCACGTATCACACTTTACAGGAATGAGAAGGATAAGTCGATCACCGGCTTCCGTATTGCTTTGCAGAATATGGTTATCGGAGACGAGTGTGAGTTCATCGTCCCCTGGTATTTAGCCTATGGAAGCAAAGGCGTCCCTGCATCGAGCGCAAATCTCGTACCCATCCCCTCCTATTCCGCACTACGTTTTATCGTAAAACTAAGTGGCATTATTCCTGAAGAAGACAAGAAATGAAAGCCGATCCGATTGAAATTTTAGTTTCGAATGACGATGGTTTTCGAGCACAGGGTATCCGCGAGCTGGCAGAAGCCCTGCGCCCATTAGGGAATGTCACGATCGTAGCTCCCGACGGGCCACGATCCGGGGCTTCGGCTGCCATTACCTCTACTCTCCCCATCAAGCTCAAGCTTCGGCACAGAGAGGAAGGCTATACGGTATACAGCTGTACGGGGACGCCGGTAGATTGTGTGAAGTTGGCGATGAACACAGTCTTCAAGGAGCGCAAGCCCGATTTGCTGGTCACGGGTGTGAATCACGGCAACAATGCCGGCATCTGCGTAATCTATTCCGGCACGGTGGGTGCTGCGATGGAAGGATGTGTGTGTGATGTGCCGGCTCTGGCCGTTTCGCTGGACGACCATAGCGAGATTTGCGATATGAGTCATGCCACGGCCTATGCCGTGCATGTCAGTCGTATGATCCTGAAGAATGGCTTGCCTCAGGACACGATGCTAAGCATGAATGTTCCGAAGGGAAAACCTTTGGGGCTAAAGCCTTGCGCCGTTACGGACGGTCGTTTTGTCGACGAATACATGGCTTCCGAAGATGCACGGGGCAATGCTGTGTATTGGATGACAGGACGTCAGATCAATAAAGGCACCATAGAGGGTGATTTGGAACTGATGCATGCGGGCTACGTTACACTATCTCCCATCAAACTGAATATGACTTCGAGACGTTATCTACCTGTCTTGGAGGAACTTCTCAAGAGGAGCGTCTGATCTCCTCTCCCCTTTCCCTGATTTTCTTTATTGCGTATGCGCTATTTCATCGTAGCCGGCGAAGCCTCGGGCGACCTGCATGCATCCAATCTGGTTCGTGCCTTGAAAGAGCATGACCCGGAAGCCGTGTTTGCATTCATGGGGGGGGATTTCTTGTCCGAGGCTACCGGAGAGCGACCGATCTTTCATTACAGGGAAGTAGCCTTCATGGGCTTCATTCCGGTACTCACGCACCTCGGTGTCATCCGCCGCGCGGGCGAGCATGTGCAGGAGCAGATGCGAGCATTTAACCCCGACGTTGTCATCGCAGTGGACTACCCGGGCTTCAATATGCGCTACGTACTTCCGTTTGTACGCGAAGAGCTTGGCAAGCCGATAGTCTATTATATCTCTCCTAAAGTCTGGGCATGGAAATCCTGGCGAATCAAGACGTTGAAGAAATACGTCGATCTCATGCTCTGCATCTTGCCTTTCGAGAAAGATTTTTTTGCCGGACACGATTTTCCAGTCATCTATGTAGGCAATCCGTGCTATGATGCCGTCAAGCAACACATGCGGCCTACGATCGAAGAGCAAGAACGATCGGCCAAAGATTCTCGTCAAGTAGCCCTTCTCTGTGGAAGTCGCTTGCTCGAAGTGAAGGAGAATTTGCCTGTGATGCTGCGTGTGATGAAGCAATTCCCGGACTACCGCCCTGTCATAGCCGGTGCACCCGGACTGACGATACAGGACTATACTCCATTTTTGCCCGACGACAGCATTCCCGTTGTATTCGGACGCACGTATGAAATACTCCGAGAGAGCAAAGCAGCCCTCGTAACTTCCGGAACGGCTACGCTCGAAACCGCACTGATCGGTACGCCACAGGTCGTATGCTACTATATTCGAGGAGGTCGACTGACCAATCTGATTTTCAAGTATTGCTTTGGTACGCCTTTTATTTCGCTGACCAACCTCATTGCCGGCAGGGCTGTAGTGCCCGAACTTTTCGGAGCCTTGTTCACGGAGAAAAGGTTGGCCGCAAGTTTGTCTCCGCTCCTTGATGCTTCGTCCGCAGAGCGACAAGCACAGTTGTCCGGATACGACTCCATCCGCAAAAGCATCGGTACGGACAATACCTCGGACAAGGCAGCCCGTCACATAATAGCTCGCTTTGCCAAAGATAACGCCCGACCATCCTCCTTATGAGTATTCATATCTGTCAGCCTGTCTCTCCCAAAGAAAATCCGAATGGCATCCTGAACAACAGCCGACCGACCACTGCTCTGTCCGGATTGCCCGAACTCCACACGATAGGACAAGGAGCTGATTTGGAAATCTGGACCAAAGACAGCCATGCTTTGCTCTTCCTGCTCAAAGGAGAGCCGGCCGTATTTGTCGGGCCGGAATCCGGCAATTCGCAATTATCGGGAGATAATGTTGTTCTTTTGGCTGCCAATCTTCGTATAAGACTTAGAGCTGAAACAGGCCCGGCTACGCTCATCTGCTTTTATTTCCATCCCACGCTCCATTTATGCCTCGGCATTTGTCCCTCTTCGGGCAATAAGAAAGAATGCCGGAGACGAACCGAAATCGTTCACATCTCCTCCTTGCAACGAGAGACAATGGTGAACTCCTGGCTCCACTCTGTGATGGGATATTTGTCAGAAATGCCCACTTTGTCCGAGATATTCGAGCTGAAACTGCGCGAACTCTTCTGCATCTTCCGCTCACGCTACGAAAAGCCGCTTTTAGACAACTTTCTCTCTTCATTCCACTGTCAGAACAAGGGTTTTCGCGCTTTCGTATTCCGACACCATTTGGAGTGCCGATCGGCAGAAGAGCTTGCAGCCAAAATGAATCTGTCGCTCAGTTCTTTCAAACGTCACTTCAATCAGGAATTCGGTTGTCCGCCACTCAAATGGATGCATGAAGAAAGGGCCAAGCATGTCTACACAGACTTGGCCGATCCGTCTCTGTCTCTCAAGGCAATAGCGGAAAAGAATCTCTTCTCCTCTGTCAGCTACCTCTGTGCTTTTTGTCGCAAGATGCTCGGCAATACACCCCTACAACTTCGCAAGGCAATGGGGCAACAGCCCAAATAAGCCCCTCCCTTCCTCTTCCTTCTCCATTCGCCGCAGATCGATCTTCAGGATTGCTTTTGTCGTATGAGACCTTTCGGCAATAAGCAGGCCCTTTATCCCTTTATCCTTTCATTTTACACTGTGTCGGTCGATTGTTTTGTGTGTTTATGGTATGATCAATGACACAAAATGATGGCACGACAAGGAAAATCATCCGACGAGAAGAGGTCTCATTCAGGGACGTCATGTCAACGAATCGATACAGGAAAGCCCGGAATGTATTTTTGACCCAAGTCGATATGCTTACATGAGAGAATACTATGGTCTCCTATGAGAGGATACTATGGTCTCCTATGAGAGGATACTATGG
>OHBE01000434.1_pt1 | contig 47952 bp, 48 predicted proteins | sample 1577231 | NCBI WGS metagenome assembly OHBE01 (sample SAMEA3541506, study PRJEB24748) | human gut metagenome | biome: human gut; feature: human-associated habitat; material: faeces | place: China | collected 2012 | reverse complement strand
AGAGGACACTGGATACACAACTTGCACTATTCTAAATTCGTCGAACTCACGTTAATATACGGAAAATCAATAGCCTTATTTTTATTCTGTATAAATTCTAACGGATTTTTCCTTATTGGTGCAAGAATAACTCATATATATCTTCTTTTTCACCCACTACCCAAACCACATCACCTTGCTCAAAGGGAGCATTTACGTCGGGACTCATAAGTACTCCGTCTTCGCGTTCGACACCGGCAACCAAACAACGGAACTTATCGCGTATTCCCGAATTTCGAACAGTTTTTCCCAAGAAAATGGAGTTTTCGTCAATCAAAAGCTGCTTCAACACCATTTCGCTTTTTTCGTACACATCAGTATCGATAGCCGCCCCGCTAGACATCGCCGAGCTAAATACATTGAGCAATTCGTCGGTACCTATGACCTGAATTTTATCGAAAGGAAAAAGACGAACCGAACCTCCCGGAATATTTATCCTTCTTTTTCCACGAAGGATTGAAACGATATGAATTCCGTATCTCTTACCGAAGTTCAAATCAGCCAGAGTTCGCCCTGCCCAAGGCGACTCTCCCGGTATTTCCATATCTGCCAGGTGCAAATCGTGCGACAACAAACGTCCCGCATAAGCCGGTTTTTTTTCTCCCAGATATTCAGCGCGTACTTCTCTTGAACGCAGGTTTTGAAAGAAACGGCGTTCAATCAAAATAGACTGCTTCTTCAGCCGGCGCGACCATACCATAAGCAAAACAGTCAACACCGCAACTCCAATCATCAGCCCGACAGAAGCCTTAAACAGGCCCGCTATAACAAAAGCGACAAACAAAGCGGCTATTACTACCCGAATAACAATGGTAGCAATCAGAGGCGCGCGGTTGGCACGATTATCATGCCACAAAGTCGTAAATTCAACCGAGTGGTTTTTCTTTACCATAATGGCACGCAGAAAAGGCGAAATACAGAGAATAATAAAAACAGCCCCCAATAACGAAGCCCAGAAATGAGGCAAACTATTTTTAAATAAAGGAACAACAAAACGAAAAGAGAGTGTGATAACCGAAATGCTGACAATAGAATAAACCACTGTAATGCGTGTCATAGCCAAGAGCAGATTTTTCCACAAACTTTCATGATTGAGTACGGTTTGTGACCCTGAAGAGTAGCGTCTCAACACTCTTTGCCACGATACCGGCAAATGATTGTCAACGAAAGTAGAGACCGGATCGGCTATACGAATCATGTATGGAGTAAGAAATGTGGTAATGACAGAAACTGCAACTACTACAGGGTACAGAAAATCACTCGTTACCCGCAAAGAAACCCCGAGAGAAGCGATAATAAAAGCAAACTCCCCGATCTGTGTCAAACTGAAACCGCACTGCATTGCCGTCTTCAGAGGTTTCCCCGACAAGATTACTCCCAGTGTCCCGAATACGGCTTGTCCCAGAATCACGGCAACAGTTATCACAAAAATAGGCAACGCATATCTTATGATCATTTCCGGATCTACCATCATTCCCACAGAAACAAAGAAAATAGCGCCGAAAAGGTCTTTCACGGGCTTCACCAATCGTTCGATAGACTCCGCTTCAATCGTCTCGGCCAAAATAGATCCCATGATGAACGCCCCGAATGCCGCAGAGAATCCGGTATGTGAGGCCAGTACCACCATACCGAAGCAAAGCGCCAATGAGGTAATCAGCAGAGTCTCTTCGCTCATCAGCTTTCTGGCACGCCTTAAAAGCAAAGGAATGAGATAAATGCCCACCACGAACCATAAAATGAGAAAGAAAACGAGTTTTGCGATGCTCCCCAGCATTTCGGAACCCTCGAAGTTATGACTGGCTGCCATCGTAGAAAGCATTACCATTAAGACAATAGCCAGAATATCTTCTAAAATCAAAATGCTCAAGACCAGGCCTGTAAATTGCTTCTTTCTTAATCCCAAATCATCAAAGGCCTTGTATATGATAGTAGTGGAAGACATCGCGATCATGCCGCCCAGAAAAAGACAATCCATGCGATGCCAACCAAAGCTCATTCCCACACCGATACCCAACAGTATCATGCAAAAGATAATCGTGCAGGCGGCTATGACAGCAGAGCCGCCTACTTTCACTATCTTCTTAAAACTAAACTCCAGACCGAGTGCGAACAACAAAAATATAACACCGATATCCGCCCATATCTTGATATTTGCAGTATCCATTACCGAAGGGGTAAAAGGCATATGGGGACTTGCCAGAAAACCGGCGACCACATACCCCAGCACCAAGGGTTGTTTCAACTTCTTAAACAGCAGTGTCATGACACCCGCACAAATCAAAATCAGCGCAAGGTCGGCTATAAGTGTAGGCAAATGAGACATGCAGGTTTTATTTTCTAAAAGGAGGCTTCACAACCATTGCTTTCAATTTCCGTCCGCGCAAATCTATATAGATTTCGGTTCCAGATTTACTGTATTCAGGTTTCACATATCCCAGTCCGATTCCTATTTTTCGAGTCGGAGACATGGTTCCGGAGGTTACAACTCCGATTTTTTCTCCTTCCGCATTTACCAAATCATAATCTTTGCGGGGGATTCCGCGGTCGATCATTTCGAATCCGACAAGCTTACGCAAAACTCCTTCCGCTTTTTGCTTCTCGAGCATCGGGCGATTGATGAAATTCTTACCTTCCACAAACTTAGTGATCCAACCCAACCCGGCTTCTATCGGCGAAGTTGTGTCATCCAGATCGTTGCCGTACAAGCAAAATCCCATTTCGAGACGCAATGTATCGCGGCAACCCAAGCCTACGGGTTTTATACCATACTCTTCACCGGCTTCAAAAACAGCATCCCATATTTTATCGGCGGCATCGGGATAGAAGTATAGTTCAAATCCTCCGGCGCCCGTATATCCGGTATTGGAAACGATGACATTCTTCTCTCCGGCAAATTCGAGTACCTTGAACGTGTAATAAGGTATGGATGCCAAGTCAATGTCTGTCAGTTTCTGCAAAGCCAGAATGGCTTTTGGCCCCTGCACGGCAAGTTGCGCCATGCGATCCGAAGCGTTTTCCAGCTCCGCGCCTTCCGTATTATGAGCAACACACCAATCCCAATCTTTTCGGATATTGGCGGCATTTACCACCAGCAGATACTTCTCCGGCTCGTACTGATACACCAGCAAATCGTCTACGATTCCGCCTTTATCATTGGGGAAACATGTATATTGCACCTTGCCGGGCGCAAGAGCGAAAACATCGTTCGATGTAATCTTCTGCAGGAAAGCCAATGCATTCGGTCCTTTCACCCAGAACTCTCCCATATGCGACACATCGAACACGCCTACGTCCTGACAAACCGTCAAATGTTCGTCGATGATACCGGAATATTCGATAGGCATGTTGTAACCTGCAAATTCATGCATTTTCGCGCCGAGCGCAATGTGTTTCTCTGTAAACGGAGTGGTTTTCATGATTTAAGTTTTTTGATTTTTGATTTTTAAGTTTATCTCATTGTTATCAGGGATCTTTATTACCGGCAAACAAACGGAACGCTGCCCCGAAACGCCGGAAAGCATCCCGTCCTACATTGTTCGCTATCAGCGGGCTGCTACCAGTTCGGCTATTTTCACAATCACTGCCATTGCTTTTTCCATGCTTTGCACGGGAATGAATTCGTAGCGCCCGTGAAAGTTCAGCCCCCCCGCAAAAATATTCGGACAAGGCAAACCTTTGAAAGAAAGTTGGGCTCCGTCCGTACCTCCCCGAATGGGTTTCACGTTCGGCTTCACACCAACCGCCTCCATCGCCGCGAAAGCGACATCGATGATGTGCATCACCGGCTCGATCTTCTCGCGCATGTTATAATATTGGTCACGCATCTCCAGAGTAGCCGTTGTTTCTCCGTACTCGGCATTGATCCGGGCAACGAATCGCTCCATTTCTTTCTTGCGATGTTCGAACTTATCACGGTCGTGGTCGCGGATAATATAACTTACCGTACTTTGTTCCACTTCGCCCTGAACACCGATGAGATGATAAAACCCCTCGTAGCCGGAGGTATGTTCGGGAGCTTCTTGTGCAGGCACCATTTCGATGAAACGTTGAGCGATCCGGATGGAGTTGATCATCTTGTTTTTGGCATAACCGGGATGTACGTTACGTCCTTGAAAAACTATTTTAGCAGAGGCCGCATTGAAGTTTTCAAACTCCAGCTCTCCAACTTCGCCGCCGTCCATCGTATACGCCCATTCGCAACCGAACTTTTCCACATCGAACTTATGCGCACCCAAACCGATTTCTTCATCGGGATTAAAGCCGACACGTATTTTCCCATGTTTAATTTCAGGATGCTCTTTCAAGAACTCCATAGCCGATATGATTTCGGCAATTCCCGCTTTATCATCAGCTCCCAACAAAGTTTTGCCATCGGTCACAATCAAATCTTCTCCCTTATGGGCAAGCAATTCGGGGAACTGCGCAGGAGAAAGAACAATGTTTCCTTCTGCGGAAAGAGCAATGTCTGTCCCGTCATAATTTTCGACGATACGCGGAGAAACATCCTTGCCCGTCATGTCGGGGCTGGTGTCCATGTGGGAAATAAATCCGATGACCGGCACTTCTTTCTCAACGTTCGACGGCAGAGTGGCAAACAGATAACCGTGTTCATCCAACGTTATTTCTTCTAAACCTAAAGCCTCTAATTCGGCTTTCAGATATTCCGCAAACACCATTTGCTTGGGAGTACTGGGGGTAACGCCAGTCGACTCGTCAGACTGCGTATCGAAGCTTACGTACTTCAAAAATCTATCTACTAAGTTCATGTGATCTCTATTAAAATTAAGCGTTTTATATGTTTACAATGCCGTAAAGTTAGTAAAAGAGCTGTGAACTGACAAGCAATTCACAGCTCTTTTTTATAATGAGACTGTTCGTTAAAAATGGCTGCTGGCATCGAAACAGTGTGTGCATACTTTGCATTTAGGCAACCCGATTGCTTCTATCAAAGTTTCCAGCGTATTGAATTTCAAAGTAGTGAGACCGAAACGTTCGGCAATAATCCCTACCATTTTTTTATATTCGGGTGAATCGGTCGTTGCGTATTTTTCAAGATTCTTATTTTCGTCCCCTTCCAACTCTTTGATTATCCGGCGAGTAATCAGTTCCAAGGCATTCTTGGAAGCCGTAAATCCTAAGAACGGACAAGTGTAGATCAAAGGCGGACAAGCGATACGCATGTGAATTTCTTTTGCTCCATAATCATACAACACTTTTACATTGTCGCGCAACTGTGTACCCCGAACGATGGAGTCGTCGCAAAACAGCAAACGTTTGCCCTGCAACATGGAACGATTCGGTATGAGTTTCATTTTAGCCACAAGCGAGCGGAGTTCCTGAGTGCCCGGTGTAAAGCTGCGAGGCCACGTAGGCGTATATTTCGAAATGGCCCGATGATACGGAATACCTTTCCCTTCGGCATACCCCAACGCCATACCGACTCCCGAATCGGGGATGCCGCAAGCGCAGTCCACCTCCGATTCATCTTTTCGTCCCATCTTCACGCCGCTGTTGAAACGTACTTCTTCCACATTAATTCCTTCATAGCATGAAGTAGGAAAGCCGTAATACACCCAAAGAAAAGAACAGATCTGCATTTCTTCGCCGGGTTTTCGGAGCTGTTCCACACGATCGGAGTAAAGACGGATAATCTCTCCCGGTCCCAAAAACGTTTCTATTTCATAGCCGAGATTCGGGAAACAGGTCGACTCACTGGAAACAGCATACGCTCCTTCTTTCTTTCCAATCACTACAGGTGTGCGCCCCAAGCGATCACGGGCTGCGATCACACTGCCGTCTTCAGTCAACAAAAGCATGGAGCATGAACCTTTGATGTATTTGAAAACATTCTCGATGCCTTCGACAAAAGTTTTCCCCTGAATGATGAGCAAAGCTACCAACTCCGTAGGATTGGTATTTCCCATACTCAGCTCCGCAAAGTGCATATTCTTCTTCAGCAGTTCCTCTTCCAGTTCGGCAAGATTGGCTATTTTAGCTACGGTAACAATAGCGAAGCGTCCCAGATGAGAGTTGATAACGATAGGCTGTGCATCTGTGTCACTGATGATACCAATACCGGCATTTCCCTTGAAGTCGGCAAGTTCACCTTCAAACTTAGAGCGAAAATATGCACTTTCCAGGTTATGAATGGAACGGATAAATCCCTGTTCCTCACTATACGTTGCAAGTCCTCCCCGCTTGGTTCCCAGATGCGAATTATAATCTGTACCGTAGAATAAATCAGTCACGCAGTTTTTTTTCGAGACTGTTCCGAAAAAACCTCCCATGTTATTTGTTTCTCTTGTTTATATTTTCAATATCCTCGTAAAACGATATTTTTAAAAAGATGGTACAAAAGTATAAAAAAGAATTTGTCCTGTAAAAAAAGTAACCTGCGAAGTTTCAGATTTTCCGTTCAGTTTTTTCACATAAAGAAAAAAGGCAAAGAAATTACCATCAAAATTAAAGAAAAACCAAATATCTATGTTCGTTTTCTTGCAAATTTCTAGAAAAAATCCTATTTTCGAGATCTATGATTAAGAAGTGTAGCAATGTAGATGATATTTTCTTGTTGCATCGAGTATCATTAAAGTTTGAATATTAATCAATAGTAAAAAGAATATGAGGAGCTCTCAAAAAACTGATCATAGCAATGGCAAACCTCTTCGGTTTGGTCGATGAGGATATCTATGATGTTATGATTAACAGATCGGATGAGATGAACCATATCTACGATATTTGCAAATTAAAACTAGCAGGTTGAACTTGCGAAACTTAAATCAATAAAGGACTAAATCTTTTATTTCTATATTGTTTAATTCAAATTTATGCATCATGAAAAAGAAAATGTTATTATTGCTCTTAATTACAGTTTGTTGTGCTTGTGATAACTCTAAGCATTCAATTTTGGATAATGTTCAACTTGAAGTGAATAGCACTGCTCAAATGTTTCAAACTTTCAATGATTCTCTTCTCAACGCACCCCATTCTTCAACTGATTATGTCTCAACTAGAGGTTTCTGGGATTCATTTAAAAAAGCGTTAATTGTTACCGGGGCTGACATTGCGGGTGCAGGTGCAGGTATTTCGGCAACGAAAGAAATTGCAGGATTAATAGGGATAGCGACTGGAGGTACAGGTGGGGTTGTTGCCTGTGCTGTAGGAGGAATTATATGCGGAGCAGGTGCTTCTTTTGCTGCTTTTGATGCTGTTGCCAATAAAGCCTCTATATCAAACTTTTCTTCTAGCATACTTATGAATGCATATGCTCAAATAAAAGAAGAAAAAATTACTTATATTAAATTGGACTTTCCTGAAAAATTCAAATATATTAATATTATGGGCGGCTTACATAATTCAATCTTAGAATATACAAATGAAACTCCAGCTATCATTACGAGATGCTCAACAACGACCAATCCGGCAATACAACTGGACAATGAAAGTCTTTTGGTACACGAAAGCCTTCAAACTACTACAAATGTAGTTTCTAATGATTATCAGAAAATGGAAAGTGCAGTATTAAAAAATGAGCACTTTTCTCAATTATGTGACAATGTTATGAATGAAGTCTCGACCTCTTATGTTAATAATACATTTGAAAGTAGTACTCTTTTTGAAGATACTAATACATTATTAACTGAAAACGAAAAAATTATATATGATTTATATACAGAAATATATAATACTTATCCTAGCAATATAAATGAAGTAATTTTTATTGCAAATAGTTATATTAAGAGGATAGAGAGGTTGGAAAATTTAACGGATACAGAAAAAGAAAAACTATATATGATGATTTCTGTATCTGTTAATAGTGCCTATTTCTGGAACAAGTAAGTAACTCTTATGAAAGACAATGTTTGGCATAGAATTATGAAATTATTCCTATACTGGAGTTTTTTGGGGATTATAACAACGTTTCATGGTACTTTTTTCATTGTGATCACAATAGTTTTAGGTTTCATAATTATTGGATTAACAATCAAACAGTTGTTTCTAAAAAGAAAAAACTAACAATGTTCTTCTTCAAATTGGCACTATAAAATCTTTTGTGTAAATGGGAAATACTGCCGTTAAGGATGATACATTACTCTTCGCACTGCAACAGCTTACTCTTTTTATAGTAAAAGTTATTCGTCTGCCGATTGTGTCCCATTCGTCTTTCGTCTGTGTTTTATTCGTCTCTCATTCGGCAGACGAATAAAACACAGACGAAAGACGAATGAATTGTTTAAGGGAACGTCTTGATTTTACTAATGCAACGAAAACAAAAACTCTCTTTTACCGTTATTTATATAGCGCGACTAACCATATATAATGAAAGCGAACGAAGACAATACCTATTTATAGTGATTTGCACCTCGCTGTTTAGCCCGTACTTTTGCAAGAAGTTTTATTAAAAACAATAGAAACGATGAAAATAGAAAAGATTGTAGCCCGGGAGATTCTCGATTCGAGAGGCAATCCCACAGTAGAAGTGGATGTAATGTTGGAATGCGGTGTGATGGGACGCGCGTCTGTCCCGTCAGGTGCTTCCACAGGTGAACATGAAGCGCTAGAACTCCGCGACGGCGACAAAGGCCGTTATTGCGGAAAAGGCGTACAAAAAGCGGTTGAAAACGTGAATAAACTGATTGCTCCGAAACTGGCGGGCATGTCGTCACTCAACCAACGCGCCATCGACCATGCCATGCTGGCTTTGGACGGCACGCCGACGAAATCGAACTTGGGAGCCAACGCCATTCTCGGTGTATCTTTGGCAGTAGCCAAAGCCGCCGCCAACTATCTGGACATTCCTCTTTACCGTTACATCGGCGGAACAAACACATACGTAATGCCTGTTCCGATGATGAATATCATCAACGGAGGTTCGCACAGCGACGCTCCTATTGCCTTTCAGGAGTTTATGATTCGCCCTGTAGGCGCTTCTTCTTTCAAAGAAGGGCTGAGAATGGGCGCCGAAGTTTTCCATGCCTTGAAGAAAGTGTTGAAGGACCGCGGACTGAGTACGGCCGTAGGTGATGAAGGTGGCTTCGCTCCCGAACTGGAAGGAACAGAAGATGCCCTGAACTCTATTCTCGCCGCTATCAAGGCAGCCGGATACGAACCGGGCAAAGACATCATGATCGGTATGGACTGCGCTTCTTCGGAATTCTACAAAGACGGCATCTACGACTACAGCAAGTTTGAAGGCGCCAAAGGCAAGAAACGTACGGCAGAGGAGCAAATCGACTTCCTTGAAGAACTGATCAACAAGTATCCCATCGACTCCATCGAAGACGGCATGAGCGAAAATGACTGGGACGGATGGAAGAAACTGACAGAGCGCATCGGTGACCGTTGTCAGCTGGTGGGCGATGACCTGTTCGTAACCAATGTGGACTTCCTGGCAAAGGGTATTGAAAAAGGTTGTGCCAACTCTATCCTCATCAAAGTAAACCAGATTGGTTCGCTGACAGAAACGCTGGATGCCATCGACATGGCTCACCGCCACGGCTATACGTCCGTTACTTCGCACCGTTCCGGCGAAACCGAAGACGCTACGATTGCGGATATCGCCGTAGCAACCAACAGCGGACAAATCAAGACCGGTTCGCTGAGCCGTTCAGACCGTATGGCGAAGTACAATCAATTGCTCCGCATCGAAGAAGAGCTCGGCGATTTAGCTGTGTACGGATATAAGAGAATCAAGTAAATCCGCTTCTCCTCACATTAGAAGAAGATAAATCTATCGATTATATTCTTCAGACTGCCTCCTGTCAAAAAAGACGGAGGCAGTTTTTTTATATATTTCGTATATTTGAGCGTTCTGCAATCGACTTGTCGCATTTTACCGCGTATCATATAATAGAGAAGAACAAAAAACGATGAATCAGGAAAAAATACAAGAGCTGATAGACCGTGGGAGGAAAGGAGACAAAAAAGCATTCGCTTGTTTGGTTGCCGAATACCAAGCATTGGTATTTGGGTTTGCTTTCCGGTTACTTTGCAACGAAGAAGAAGCCAGAGACGCCGTACAAGAGACTTTCATAAAAGTATGGCTCGCTTTGAAAACATACGACAGAGCATACCGATTTTCCACTTGGATCTATAAAATAGCTTCCAACACCTGCTACGACCGCTTACGTTCATACCATCGTTTTCCCATAGAACCGGAACATTCTTTTGCCTCCGTTACAAACATTCCATCGGGCGATGACATCGAGGAAAACCTCCACAACCGACAATTGAAAGAGCTCATTTTGCGATACACCGGCGAGTTGCCTCCCCGACAAAGACAAATTTTCATTCTGCGCGACGTCGAAGAACTCGAAGTGCAGGAAGTAGAAGCCATCACCGGATTATCTGCCGAAAAGATAAAAAGCAATTTATATCTGGCTCGGAAAAATATACGCGAAAAAATGAATCAACTATCTATGGACATATGAAAGAGAAAAAAGAACAATATGAAATCTGGCTGTCCGAAATCAGAAACAGACAGCCTGTGGTAAAGAATCCGGAGGAGCTGATAAAAAGTATTTCCGACGCTATTTCCCGCACAGATGAGAAATGCAAGAAGCGGAAGCTTTTTCTTACCGCAAGTTGGATAGCGGGCATAGCCGCAACACTATTGATATTGCTGTTTGTCCATGGCGTTTGCTTCCCTCCGCTTTCGCTCGATATAGAGAAACAAAGCATACAAAACTACAGGAGAAGCAATCCGGGCATTTCTTTACCGACCAATTGGCAAAAGATGAAACTTGTGGAAAAAAACTCTTACCTGTGGGAGCGATATGCACAGCAGCACAAACTGCGCGAAACACAGAAAAAAATCTTTTTAAAAGAAAACCGTTTAAAACAGGAGGACAGATGAAAACGAATATTCTTATCACAGCTACATTGTTATGCCTTATGGTTTCGTGCGACACTCACTACCGGATGGTTTCACGAATAGCGGGCGACGGAAGCATGTATAGAGAGGTGTACACACATACCGATTCGGTTCGCCAAACAAAAGAAGGGGTCCACAATCCATTTCTGTTTCAAACAGGAGCCAATTGGCAAGTAGAAGGTTTGGATTCCGGCATTGTATTCGATTTTTGGGGAGCACAAGAGAAATTGAATATAAAAGCATATAGAAAAATCTCCGCAGTAAACGGACAATGCTTTTCCGTATCTAAGGACAAAGAATATGCGTATCCATTGGCAGTTCCGCAAGAACAACTAAAAAAAAGATTCAAATGGTTTTATACCTATTATACATATACGGCTACCTACAAAGAACTTCCCGACAAAGGTCCGGTTCCTCTCGACAACTATTTGAACAAAGCGGAACAAACTTTATGGCTTCGAGGAGACAATACATTCTATACCAGTTTAAACGGCATGGAAGCAAACGAGCATTTGAGCCATATCGAATCGAAGTTCATGGCATGGTATATCCGAAACCTTTATGAAATCAGTAGTGAAGTCATTCGTCACTTCGCGCTCGCCCAAAACGATACCACATATACGCATCAATGGGAAAAGCTGAAAGAAGTTGTTTACAAAAAGCATCTGGAAGGAGTAGATCAGTTGGAAAAAACAGCACCTGAAGCAATATGTGGTTTTCTCGATCAAACCTGCCAAACAGACTATTTCTCCCGACTTTATAAGGTCAAACAAGAAGAAATAGAGACAACGTATGAAAAAAGAATCGGTTTCATCAATGTCTTCTATCACAATATACGATTCGAGCTAATCATGCCCGGCAAGCTTATTTCCTCCAATGCCGGGATTATAGACAAAGATACGGCCGTCTGGCGAGTAAACGCTTTCCGCCTTTTGGCAGGCGATTATATGCTTACAGCCAAGTCGAGAGTGGTTAACTATTGGGCATTCGGGATTACATTACTTATAATACTGGCAGCCTTAGGTGTTTTCATAACATTATACAGGCGGTGCACATAAAAAAACAGTTTACATAAAAAAGAAGAGAGAAGAAAATAACGGAATAATACGAAAAAAGCATCCCGATACATTCGGAATGCCTTTTTTGAGCCTCTTGTCGGATTCGAACCAACGACCCCGAGATTACAAATCACGTGCTCTGGCCAACTGAGCTAAAGAGGCGGGTGGGTAAGCTGACTATATCGCGCCGCTACAACCAACTACCTTTGCTGCGATCAAGCCCTGGAGGATTCGAAGGGAGCTGGCCGTATAGGACTTACCCGTTTTGCGGTTGCAAAGGTAGACATTTTTCTTTAAATTGCAATACCTTTCGTTCATTTTTTCATCTTTCATAAACTAATCAATTACTTTTCAACCGATTAAAGAAAATAAAACTCTCTCAATGCCCTTTAATATCTGTCTGTCAACTTTAATAAGCATATTTTTCTCATCAACCGATATTATTTGTATCTTTGTGCCCTATTCAAATAATTAAAGATGACAGAGAACAGAAGCCATTTACAAAAATATGCCATGCATTTCGGTACCTATATGGGAGTGTATTGGATACTGAAATTCACCTTATTCCCCTTAGGATTCCATATTCCTTTCCTCTCTCTTTTATTCATAGTGCTTACTCTGGCTGTCCCATTCATCGGCTACCATTATGCAAAAACATATCGGGATAAAATATGCGGAGGAGTAATCACTTTCACCCATGCCCTTCTCTTCAGCTTATTCATGTACATGTTTGCTTCATTGCTTGTCGCAGTAGCACATTACGTTTACTTGCAATTCATTGACCATGGATTTATTATCAATTCCTATGCTCAGCTATGGGAAGAGCTGGTGATAAAAACACCCGCTTTGGCAGAACATAAAGAAATAGTAGAGGAAACAATCAATACAGTAAGTTTGCTCACCCCCATCAATATCACCATGCAACTTCTATCGGGCAATCTGTTTTGGGGGAGTATATTGGCCATTCCTACCGGATTGATGGTGATGAAAAAAAAGCAACCGGGTAACAGCAAATTGCCACATAATTAATTCCCTTGCAACTCGCTTTTTCTAGAAATAAATGAATAAACAGTAATTAGCCCAATGGATATATCAGTTGTAATCCCATTATTCAATGAAGAAGAATCGCTTCCCGAACTATATGCTTGGATAGAACGAGTAATGAATGCCAACGGCTTCTCATTCGAAGTAATCTTTGTAAATGATGGAAGCACAGACCATTCGTGGAACGTGATAGAAAAACTTAAAGCAAATTCTGATCACGTAAAAGGAATCAAGTTTCGCCGTAACTATGGCAAATCACCTGCTTTGTTCTGTGGATTTAAGGAAGCGAAAGGCGATGTCGTAATCACAATGGATGCCGACTTGCAAGACAGTCCGGACGAAATACCCGAGCTATATCGCATGATTGTTGAAGATGGTTTCGATTTGGTTTCGGGATGGAAGCAAAAGAGATATGATCCGTTGTCGAAAACGCTGCCTACCAAACTTTTCAATGCTACAGCACGCAAAGTATCGGGTATAAAAAATTTGCACGACTTTAACTGCGGTTTGAAAGCTTATCGAAAGGAAGTGGTGAAAAACATCGAAGTATATGGCGAGATGCATCGTTACATTCCCTATTTGGCAAAGAATGCCGGATTCAAGAAGATCGGTGAAAAAGTAGTACATCATCAGGCACGAAAATACGGAACGACTAAATTCGGGCTAAACCGCTTTGTGAACGGATATCTCGATTTGCTTTCTCTTTGGTTTCTCTCGAGATTCGGAATCAAGCCGATGCACTTTTTCGGTTTATTAGGCTCACTGATGTTTATTATCGGTGTGATCTCGGTCATCGTTGTAGGAGCCAGTAAACTATATGCCATGTATAACGGACTTTCTTACCGATTGGTAACCGATTCTCCTTATTTCTATCTGTCACTTACGGCCATGATTATTGGAACTCAACTGTTTCTTGCCGGATTCTTGGGCGAGTTAATTTCACGTAACTCTCCGGAACGGAACAAATATCAAATAGAAAAGATAATTTAAAAATTATTCGTGGCGACAAGAAGATTGTGGATTATGGATTATAACTTAATAATTGGTACACTGTAATTATGATGAAAAACTTAACTTATCTATTGCTGTGTTTGCTCATCTTCCCGGGCATTATGATTATCAACGGATCGTGCTCGGACGAGAATGACTGTTCACTGACCGGACGCCCGATGATGTACTGTGCACTATACACCATCGACCCTGAGACACAAAAGGTTCTGAAGGACACACTCGAACAACTCACTGTTACCGCTTTGGGAACCGATGAAGTGATTATCAACCAAGAAAAGAATGTACACAAATTACAGCTTCCTTTACGATATACCGGTAACACTACGGTATTTGTTTTTCATTACGATCCTGCACAACCCTCTCTCTATACAGATACATTGTATATCACCCAACAAAACACTCCCTACTTTCAGTCGATGGAATGCGGCTATATGATGAAACAAAGCATTCTTACTGCCCAAATAACAAATGGAAAACAAGCCGACCAACCGGAGAAAATGGAGTCAGTGGAAATAAAAAACAAAGAAGCTAACACCAATGAGATACAGAATTTGCAGATTTTCTATAAGTACCGCGATCGTGCCGAGACTAATTAGTTTTCTGATCATCTTATGGATAGGCCTTCCGGCGACCGGACAACAACGTTACCAGAACCCGACGCCTAAAAGAGACCAAAAGAATAAGAAAAAAGAAGTTGCAGCAGCCGATACCATTCCGTTATATAACGGTATATATATGGGTGTCGACTTGTATGGCATGGGCGCAAAACTTTTAGGGAGCGACTTTATCAGCTCCGAAATCAGCGTAAACATCAATCTTAAAAACAAGTTTATCCCTGCTTTTGAGTTTGGTATGGGAGCCACAGACACATGGAACGAAACGGGAATACATTACAAAAATAAACCATCGCCTTTCTTCCGCATAGGTATAGACTACAACACAATGGCGAAGAAAGCAGACAAAAGCAGCTTTCTTTACGCAGGATTCCGTTATGCTTTCAGTTCTTTTAAATACGATGTATCAAGTATGCCCGTCGATGATCCGATTTGGGGAGACGAACTTCCGAATCCCGCACTTGAAGATGAGATCTGGGGCGGAAGCGCTCCTTTCGACTATCAGGGAATGAAGGGATCTATGCAATGGTTGGAATTCGTATTGGGAGTAAACGTTCGCATATACAGGAACTTTCACATGGGGTGGACTCTCCGGATGAAATACAAAACGACGGTTTCTTTCGAAGAAAACGGCAACCCATGGTACATACCCGGTTATGGCAAATACAAATCGAACAATATGGGAATAACATATTCTCTTATCTATAAACTGCCTTTTTAAACAACAATGAGAGGATTGGAAATATGGCTGCTTGCAATAGGCTTGGCGATGGATTGTTTCGCTGTATCTATTGCAAACGGAATTCTGTTGAAACGTATCCGATGGAAACCGATGTTGGTTACGGCTTTTTCATTCGGGCTGTTTCAAGCCGTCATGCCTTTCATCGGCTGGATGTGCGCCCGAACATTCAGCCACTTGATAGAAAGCATAGATCATTGGATCGCATTTATTATCCTCGCATTTCTGGGAGGAAGAATGATTTACGAATCTTTCAAAAACGAAGAATGCCGATATGAATTCGACCCTACAAGTTTAAAACTGATATTTACCATGGCTGTAGCAACCAGTATAGATGCTTTGGCAGTCGGTATTTCATTTGCCTTTTTGGGGATTCGAGATTACAAGGCAATCGTCCCTCCTACCCTTATTATCGGTTTAGTTTCATTCATTATGTCTCTTATCGGAGCATCTTTCGGCATTCTATGCCGAAACGGATATGCCCGAAAAATAAAAGCAGAACTATGGGGCGGGATTATTCTTATCTTTATCGGAATTAAAATATTAATCGAACACCTATATTTACAATAAAAAGAATATCTTCTAAATAATAAAAACAACAGGTATGAAAAGTAAGAAAAGTTTTCTCTGGTTGGCTTTCCTGATTTTGGCAAGCATATGGATATTAGTTAGAAAAAACCGTGAAGCAGATTACAAAAGCATCACCGGGCTTATATTCGGCACTGTATACAATATTACCTACCAAGACCGAAACGATCTCAAACCCGAGATTGAAGCTGAATTGAAACGGTTCGACCAATCGCTCTCGACTTTTAACGACAGCTCAATCATCAGCCGAATCAACCGTAACGAGGACGTTGTAGCAGACAGCCTTTTCTTGAATTGCTTCAACCGTTCTCTTGAAATCTCGCGCGAAACCGAAGGGGCTTTCGATATCACGGTAGCACCCTTGGTCAATGCATGGGGATTCGGATTCAAAAAAGGGAATTTTCCGGATTCATGCACGATAGATAGTTTACTACAAATCACCGGCTTCCGGAAAGTTGAGCAGAGAGAAGGAAAAATCATCAAACAAGATCCCCGGGTGATGCTCGATTGCAGTGCTATAGCCAAAGGATATGCAGTAGATGTAATAGCAGATTTCCTCAACAGGAAAGGCATAAAAAATTTCATTGTAGATATTGGCGGGGAAGTCGTGGTGAAAGGCAAGAACCCCAAGAACGGATTATGGAGAGTAGGTATCAACAAACCGATAGACGACTCTTTATCAGCAAAACAAGAGATTCAAACAATTCTGGAGCTAACCGACCTCGGCATGGCTACATCGGGCAACTATCGTAATTATTATTACAAAGACAAGAAAAAATACGCCCATACTATCGACCCGCTGACCGGCAATCCGGTACAGCACAGCCTTCTATCTTCAACCGTAGTTGCCAAAGACTGCATGACGGCAGACGCGCTTGCCACAGCTTTCATGGTTATGGGATTAGAAAAAGCCATGGTTTTCTGTCAAACTCATCCGGCAATCGAAGCCTGTTTTATTTATAGCGACGAAAATGGGGAGTTAAAAACTCACTTTACGGAAGGAATGAAGAAGTTTGTATCCGTTGCTAAATAAGTCGGATCTTCATCATACCGACCAATCGGTTCCTTCACAAATCAATCTCTTCGCGCGGCATTAAGCGACTAAGCTTTCATGCCGCACGAAGAGACCGTTTTACCCAAATCCGTTATTGAAATATTTATCGATAACGACTTATAGCCGCAATAACAGCTCGGGGCTTGCCCGTAATCCGTTATTTGCAGTATTTACCAATCAGATCATCCGTATTCGTATCGCCCAGTTCTTTGGCTTTCTTAAAGTTGGCGCAAGCCTCATCCATGCGCTTCAGCTGCACAAGGCAAACCCCTATCAGACGGTAAGCTTCGGCATACTGGGGTTCCGCTTTCAGCACACGGTTGAGCATCTCTATGGCTTCTTCATAGCGACCTACCCGCAGATTGATCACCGCCTGATCTACCTGATAAGCCAATTCTTTGGGATTCAATTCCACCGCCTTCGCTATATCGTCCAACGCTCGTTGGTACTGACGGGCTTTCATGGCTGCCTGATGGCGGTAATAATAAAAAAGGTCGTTCACAGTGCCGTTCACCGCCTTATGGTATGCGTCGTAATCAGCCAGCGCGTCCCTTCCCCGTTCGGCGTTCATGTACATCGCCGCCCGTTCGAGCAGATAAGGAGCCTCATCGGCGGTGACCGGCTGCGGGCAACGAGCAATGCAACTGTCCATCAATGCTATTACCTCTTTCGGATCGGCTTTCAACAACTCTTTCGTTTTAGCAGCGCTAAAGAAAGTGGCGGGCGAAGCAAGATTGCCGGCATTCACCCTCTCGTAGCAGGCCAATGCCCCCGCATAATCCTGTTTTGCAAACAGGATATCCCCTTCCAACTGAACGTAAACGGGCAGATCGTTGATAGCCCGCGCTTCACGCACATTCGCCAGCGCCGTGTCGTATGTCCAGTCTTTATACGTTTCCTCAGGCTTGCCCAACCGGTAGCCATACTGTAGCTTGGCGATGCCGTAATACACATCATCTTTCTTTCCGGCAGTCTTCAACGCCCGTTCCATATCCGCCGAAGCTTTATCGAGCAGCGAGGGATCGTTCTGCGCGTTTCCCGCATAGTAATTCGCTCGACGCATATAGCCGTCCGCGCTGTTGGGATACTGAAGCACAAAATCATCAAGCACCGCCTCATACTCCGGAGCAGAAAGTTGCGTAGACGCCATAAACAGATACACCAACGCCTGATCCTCCGTGTCGGGCAATCCCTTGCGGATGCCGATGCTTCTCAGCGTAGCGTCTGCCAATGACAGAGCGTTGGTTTTCTGCGCCATCGCAAAGTCTGTCCCTACGGCATAAGACACGGTAGCAGTATCCGCTCCCGATGATTTTTGGGCAATGCCGAACACGCGACCGGCGGCATCGACCACCGGACAGCTCACCATTTTCTCTTTCAAAGGCAGATCCAGCGTATAGTAATGATATTCCCCGCCGACTTTGCTCACCTCTTTCACCTTACCCGAAACACAGGCAATGCTTTTCTGCGTAGAATAAGGAAGCAACCATACAGCCGCCCCCTCAGCGGGCATATCCTCTGCCGGTTTCAACGCCGGCACTTTCTTGCCGACAATATCGACGCGGAATTTAACGACATCGTACATGTCATCCGCCCCCAGAATCCGGCTGACGGGCATCTGCTTTCCTTCGGCAGAGATGATAACGGCACGCTCCGCACCTTTGAAAAGTGTGTAGTCGGACAAAGCCAACCCCTCTTCCGATACGAAAAAACCGTTGCCGGTATTCAGGATTTTACCCTCTTTATCGTAAGTCACTACCGAAAAAACCGCTTGTTTCGCCTTTTCCACCCATTTGGGAGTTTGCGCGTGGCTCCCCTCCGTCAAGAAGAGAAGCACAAGAGGCAACACCAATAACTTTCTCAACTTTATCATAATCATTCCATTCTTTGTTTCACAGCTTCATAAATTAATATACCGGCAGCTACCGATACGTTCAGCGATTCGATACTCCCCAGCACCGGAATCTTCACCCATTCATCGCACAAGGCCAGATTATCGTACGAAACTCCTGTATCCTCTGCTCCCATGATGATGCACAGCGGACCTTTGTAATCAGCTTTCGAGTAGTCGTAGTCGCCTTTTTCGGTGGCAGCCACAATGCGGAAACCACTGTCCTTGAGGTATTGCAAGGTAGTGCGCAGGCTCTGTTCACGACACACGGGAAGCGTATGCAACGCCCCGGCCGAAGTCTTCACGGCATCGGCATTTACCGTCACGCTTCCGCGCGCGGGAATAATCACGGCATCCACAGCCGCGCACTCGCAAGTGCGGGCAATAGCTCCGAAATTGCGCACATCGGTCACACCGTCGAGCATCACGAAGAAAGGGTTCTTTCCCTCTTCAAACAAGAACGGCACGAGGTCTTCCGTCTTCTGATACGTCACGGAAGAGATGAAAGCGACCACTCCCTGATGATTTTTCCGGGTGATACGGTTGATGCGCTCCACCGGTACGCGCTGAACGGGAATCAGCGTTCCCTTCAGAGCGGCAAACAGTTCTTTCGACAAATCGCTTTGTATATCCTTCTTTACCAGAATCTTGTCTATCTCTTTTCCTGCCTGAACCGCTTCTATCACGGCACGTACGCCGAATATCATCTGCGGTTCCTCATGGCTGCGAAGCTCCCCTTTCACCTCTTTCGAGGACCCGGCAGACGAGTTGCTTTTGTTGTTTCTTTTATATTCCATATATCTATATCCTTAATTTTTTATTATTTCACTCTTACCGGACCATATTTGTCCGCAGTCTCTCAAAGTGTTGTTCTTGCGGCAGGCGGATTTTCCGGCTACCGAAACAAGATCCCGGCTTTCAGCAGGTTGAAAGGAAGACCATTATCACCTCACTGCAAATACATCGCCGGCAACATCTTACACCGGATTTACACAAAGGGCCTCCCGCTTTCATCAAAAAGGAGAGTCAGTCTCAACACACTGCAAATACCTGCCTGACAACATTCTGCATCAGCTCCTTCGAAAGACTTCCCGCTCTCATCAAAAAAGAAGAAGCCGGCCTCCTCCCCTCTGCATACGAACCCGGAATCTGCGAAAAAACATATCGCTTTTGAGGACTTTCAATCCCTAACCGAGTTTCAACAATGCTCTCGCGTTATCGAGCGCGGCGTCCGTCAACGTCGCCCCGCTCAGCATGTGCGCGATTTCCTCTACCCTTTCTTCATCGGTCAGCCTGCGGATGTGGCTGTTTGTTTCCGTATCGCTGTCTTTCTTATATACTTTGTAGTGGGCCGAGCCCCGCGCCGCTATCTGCGGCAAATGCGTAATGCTGATCACCTGACGGTTGCTGTCGCCCATCTCCTGCATAATATCCGCCATGCGGTCGGCTATCTCGCCGGAGACTCCGGTATCTATTTCATCGAATATGATCGTTGGAAGCTTCACGGCTCCCGCAATCATCGCCTTGACGGAAAGCATCACACGAGCTATCTCGCCCCCCGAAGCCACGGAAGAGATATTCTGCAACAAACCGTTCTTGTTGGCAGAAAACAAAAACGCCACCGTATCCTCCCCCTGCATACCGGGCTCTTTCCTGAGTCCCATCTCCACTTGGAAACGTACGTTGGGCATACCCAACGGAACGAGCCGGGCAGCCAACTGCCTCTCCGCCTCACGGGCAGCTTCCGTGCGCGAGCGAGTCAGCAACGCCGCCTGCGCCTTCACTTGTCCATACTGCGAGTCGCGAAGCGCGGTAAGCTCCGCAATGCGGTCGTCATACGAAGTGATGTCCGACAACCTCTTACGGTATTCGTCCGCCAGCGCCATCAACTCCTCCAGCGTTTGCACCCGGTGCTTCTGCTGCAACGAATAAATCAGGTTCAAACGTTCGTTCGCCTCTGCGAGCCGTTCGGGGTCGAACTCCACATTCTCCGCCCGTGACGATATTTCCTGCGAAAGATCTTTCAGTTCGATGTAAGCGCTTTCCATACGCCCGTGCAATTCTTCGGCGGGTTGATACACCTTCCGCAAACCATGCAGTGTGTTCAGGTTTTCCTTCAACAGAGAAAGCATCCCTCCCTCATCCGAAGCGAACATCTGTTCAATGCCGTAAAGCCCCGCCTTGATTTCTTCAGCATGGCTCAGCAATTCCACCTCCTGTTCCAATAATTCCTGCTCCCCTTCCGTCAAACGGGCTTCATTGAGCTGCTCCAATTGGAAACGGATATAATCCTCGTCCGCCCGGTTCTGTCCGGCAAGCGCATGCAGTTCCGCCAGTTCGCGCTCCGTCCGCTTCCATTCTCCGTACAGCGAACGGTACTTCTCCAACACGGCGTCATTGCGCGCCAATATATCGAGCACATTCAACTGGAAACCCTCCTGATTGAGCAACAGGTTCTGATGCTGTGAATGCACATCGATCAAGAGTTCGCCCAACTCCTTCATCTGTGCGAGTGAAGCCGGCGTATCGTTGATGAACGCCCTGCTCTTGCCGGAAGCCTGAACTTCGCGGCGCAAAATACACTCCCCGTCGTACTCCAGTTCGTTTTCTTCGAAGAAAGGACGCATCCCGTAGGCGGAAATGTCGAAACGCGCCTCGATGACACACTTCGACGCACCCAGACGGATGGCTTTCACATCGGCACGCTGGCCGAGCAGTAAGCCGATGGCTCCCAGCATGATGGATTTTCCCGCTCCCGTTTCGCCCGTAACAACCGAAAAACCGGAATCGAAACCGATATCCAGCTTTTCTATCAACGCATAATTTTGGATGTATAATGAACGTAACATACACTCTGCACCGTTATAACGACTTTACCAAACGGTCTATAATATCCCGCGCCACTTCTTTTTTGCTCTTCAAAGGATAATCCGTCCGCCCCTCCCTGTCGATAATGCTGATGCGGTTGGTATCGTGCCTGAAGCCCGCGCCCGCATCGTTGAGCGAATTGAGCACGATGAAGTCGAGGTTCTTGCGCTCGAGCTTTCCTTCGGCGTTCCGCTGTTCGTCATCGGTCTCAAGGGCAAAGCCCACCAACAGTTGGTTTTCCTTTTTCTCCCGCCCCAGACAGGCGGCGATATCCTTTGTCGGCTGAAGATGAAGCGTCAGCTCTCCCTCCTTTTCCCGTTTTATCTTCTTACCCGCTGCCTCAACGGGGCGGAAATCCGCCACTGCGGCGCAGAGAATAGCCGCGTCCGACTCCCGGAAATGCTCCGAAGCGGCTTCGTACATTTCGGCCGCCGACTCCACATCGATCCGGCGAATGCGCGAATGACGCGCCTGCATCTGCACGGGGCCCGCAATCAACGTTACGTCGGCTCCGCGACGGGCACACTCTTCGGCGAGGGCAAAACCCATCTTACCGGAAGAGTAATTGCCGATAAAGCGGACAGGGTCTATCTTTTCGCAGGTCGGACCTGCCGTAATCATCACCTTCTTGCCTTGCAATTCGGGCGTGGCGGAGAAAAATTCATCCAGAACGCGGATGATGTTTTCGGGTTCCTCCATCCGCCCTTTTCCCACCAAGTGGCTGGCCAGTTCGCCCGTACCCGGTTCGATGATACGGTTGCCATAAGAACGCAGTGTATCGAGATTCTTTTGTGTAGAAGGATGCGCGTACATGTCGAGATCCATAGCCGGCGCCACGAACACGGGCGCTTTGGCTGAGAGATAAGTCGTAATCAGCATATTGTCGGCAATTCCGTTCGCCATCTTGCCGATGGTGGCTGCCGTGGCAGGCGCAATCACCATCGCGTCCGCCCACAAACCCAGATCGACGTGGCTGTTCCAAGTCCCGTCGCGCTGAGCGAAAAACTCGCTGATCACCGGTTTGCTCGTCAGCGCCGAAAGAGTAATGGGCGTTATAAATTCTTTTCCTGCCGGAGTAATAACGACCTGTACCTCCGCGCCCTCCCTGATGAGCCCGCGAATAAGGTAACAGGCTTTATAAGCGGCAATACTCCCGGAAATTCCGAGAATGATCTTTTTTCCTTTAAGCATTTTCAGTTCGCAGTTTTACGTTCTCCGGTTCATTTCGTAATCAGATTGCTCATTTCACGCAAACGTATCTTCGTAAGCATCGCCTTCGTGTGGAGCGTAAAGTCGCTCCCCAGTATCCACCCGTAATATCCGGGATCTTTCTTCAGCACCTCGGCTACGGGCATTCCCTTGTACTTTCCGAAGTTGAATACCTCCACCCCGTTGTCGTCGTAAACCATCCGTCCGGCAAAATCCACATTCCGCGTAAAGTTGGAGTACTCCGCCAGAAACGCCATATCGTTCTGAAGTTCGGGATAACGGTCGAGCTGTGCTTTCAGCACCTCATAGGTCGCCCTTGTGTCGGCTTCCGCCGTATGAGCGTCTTCCAGACTCTTGTTGCAGTAAAATTTATAAGCGGCAGAAAGCGTGCGTTGCTCCATCTTGTGGAAAATGACCTGCACGTCGATAAATTTACGCTTCGACATGTCGATGTCCACTCCCGCGCGCAAGAACTCCTCCGCCAGTACGGGAATGTCGAAGCGGTTGGAGTTGAATCCCGCGAGGTCGCACCCCTCTATATCCCGGGCAATGTTCTTCGCTACGGCTTTAAAAGTGGGGCAGTCGGCCACATCGGCATCATAAATGCCGTGTACGGCGGAGGCTGACTCCGGAATAGGCATTTCGGGGTTGATGCGCATCGTTTTCGATTCTTCGTTGCCGTTGGGATATACCTTGAGATAACAGATTTCAACGATACGGTCTGTATTAATGTTGGTTCCGGTGGTTTCCAGATCGAAAAAAACGATCGGGTTCTTCAGATTTAGCTTCATATTCGGGTATTTGATTTTATGCTCTTATCAGAGCAACGCAGAGTTCCGCTAAAGAGGAAAGGGCTGATGACCGGATCTGCCGAACAGCAGGCAATCGCCTTTGCGCCGGAACTCCGGCGCCACTCCTTCTTGGTGGAACTCTGCGTCAGTTTATGAAAAATATTGTATAATACACTTAGTCATTCAACATCATCGGCATCAACAGCATCAGCAAGTCTTCGTTCTCTTCCTGTTCCACAGGAATGATAACTCCGGCGCGCGAAGGATCGGCAAGTTCGATCACGACCTCAGCCGCCGAAATATTGTTCAGGATATCGATGAGGAAGGTCGATTTGAAACCGATGCTCATCGGAGTTCCGTCATACTGGCAAACCTGCGTTTCCTCAGCCGAAGTAGAGAAATCGATGTCCTGCGCCGAAATCACCATCCGGTTCTCCTGCAGGCGCAACTTAATGAGGCTGCTGGCTTGTGAGGAGAATATGGACACACGGCGCAACGCTCCGAGCAGTTGGAGGCGGTCGATGGTCGCCTTATGCGGGTTGTTCTGCGGAATCACGGAGTTGTAGTTCGGATAACGCCCTTCGATGAGGCGGCAGACCATCCGGAATCTTTCGAGCATGAACACGGCGTTCCGCTCGTCGAACTCCACAACCACCGTTCCCTGCTCTTTCGGAAGCAGGTTTTTGAGCAGCGTGGCAGGCTTCTTCGGAAGAATAAACGCCGCACGTTCGTTCCCTTTGGCAGCCAGCGTCTTGTATCGGACAAGCTTGTGTCCGTCCGATGCCACCATCGTAATATCTTCGGTCGTAATATCGAAATAAATACCGTTCATCACCGGGCGTAGTTCATCGTCGGCGGTGGCGAACACCGAACAGTTGATGCCGTTCATCAGCACCTCCGCTTCCATCTCCACGCGCACGGCGTTCTCTCCCAGAGAAGCCGCTTGCGGAAACTCGTCGGCGTTCTGCCCCATCAGGCTGTACTTACCGTTCTGATACTGTACGGTAATCTCGTATGTATCCGGATTGATATCGAAAGTCAGCGGTTGCTCCGGAATCTCTTTCAAAGCATCGAGCAACGTTTTCGCCGCTACGGCGAACCGTCCGCCGGTATCGCTATCGGTCACCTCCACCGTGGTCACCATCGTCGTTTCACTATCGGAGACTGTTACAGACAACGTTCCGTCTTCCAACTCGAAGAGGAAGCAATCAAGAATAGGCAGCGTATTTTTGGTGTTTATCACACGACTGACAGCCTGTAAATGGCTGGAAAGCGCAGTACTTGAAACGATAAATTTCATATATTTCCCGATATTTAAGTTTTAAATGTTCAATTGCACAAAGTTACGAAAAAAGATTCGGGCATCACAACAAAACGGAGAAAAAACCGCCATAATATCAAGGATATTCCCAAAAAATCGTAACTTCGCCGCAGAATATTAAATTTATTGCAATGGAATTTACTGGAAAAATTATCGCTATCCTGCCCCCGAGAGGCGGAGTATCAAAGACAAGCGGCAACGAATGGAAATCACAAGAATACGTTATCGAGAATCACGACCAATATCCGCGTAAAATGTGCTTCGACGTATTCGGCGCCGATAAAATCGAACAATTCAATATCCAAATGGGCGAAGAGCTGACCGTATCTTTCGATATCGACGCCCGCCAATGGAACGACCGTTGGTTCAACAGCATACGCGCATGGAAAGTAGAGCGTGTAAGCGCAGGCGCAAGCATGGCTCCGGGCGCTCCGGTTCCTCCTCCGCCCCCTACCTCCGTTCCGGAATTCACTCCGGGCGACGAGAAAGACGATCTTCCTTTCTGATGTTTGCGCGGCAGGTCGGGTAAACACGAAGAAAAGCCTGCCGAAAGAAAGTGTTTTTGTCCGCCGGACGGTTGCCGCCTATCTGCACGGCAATCGCCCGGCGGATGCGTATAAACGCTTCGCTTCCGCCTGCCGTTTACAAAAACAGAGGCTCCATCGATGCCAAACAGAGGTTCTATCGGGGCGAAACAGAAGCTCTATCGAAAAGAAACAGAGCCTCTAATCGGGACGAAACGGAAATCTCACCCGAATGAAACAGGCTCTCTCCAAACGTTTGCGGCACTGCGCCGAACGGCTGTGCCCTACTCCGCCTGATACTTCAAAACAATATTCGGATACACCATCCCGTCGGAACAGCTGATCTGTCCGAAAAGCAGGAAGTTGCGGAAGAAGTCGGCATTGCGGAAGAAGAAATCGGGCACAAGATGAATCCCCTTGTCGAACCGGCGGAATATTTCGGTCAAATCGGCCATTACGATGAGTTGGTACGAATCCGACAGACCGTCCATTCCCGCCCGATAAGCCGACGATTCATCCAGGACTTCGCCCTGTTCGAGCATACGGACATACTCCGAAAGGCTCTCTTCATCGGGCGCCAGCAACAGGCAACCGGCATGAAATGTGGCGTAGACCTCCGATACCCTGTCGGCAAAATGGGTCAGTTGGCCCAGAAACTCCGTACACGACAAGCGGTAGACCGGATAGTACCTCCCCTGATGATAGAAGTAGCGGATACGGGAGGGCTTCTCCATAAACGACCTCAGGAAGCTGTCCGCATCGGCTGCATCGGGCATGGAGAGGCTCGACACCATAGCGCATCCTTTCAAAGTATCCGTTCTCTGGAAAAGACATGTAAAAAGCTCCTGCCCGTCCTCGGCCGTCAGGTGCGACAAAAGTTGCCCGTGCCGGATCCGGCTGTCTTCGCGCAAATCGGCCAGCAATTCTTTCATCTTTCCGTTTTGGGCGGACAAAGAAGTCCAGTCACTGACTCCCTGTTTGACGAAATAGAAAGCGGTGGAAGGTATTTTCTTTCCGGGAAATCCCTTGACAGGCTCCTGCCTGTTGAGCATGTGGATAAAGGTAAAGCAAGAGTCGGGCTGCGGAGTGGTTCCCGAAAGGTAGATAAATTCTTCCCTCAGCTTCATGTCGAACTCCGTCCACCCGATCACTCCGTTCAAGCGGGCATAGAGCGTGGCCGTCGAAGTGCTCTTTTTAGGCGTGCATACTTTCCTGAATTCGGGGTCGGCAGCCAGCGAACGTCCCGCCTTATAGGCGTCGATCACCTCTTCAACCAACTTCTTTTGATAACTGATGGCCAAAAAGTCGGATTTCAGGTAACAAGCCAGAAAATCGCCGTCGAGCATCGGATAAATCACAATATCTTCGCCTTGATAACGGAAAGTTTTGGGAGAGTAGGACGAAGATACGTATTTCTGTATAAATGTGCCGATCAGTTCCGAGTCTCCTTCGCCCAGCGTACAGTAAAGCACCTGATTGCGATCATTGTCCGGTTCGTGGAAACTGATGATGACTTGGTTCATCTGGCGGCTCAATCCGTGCGGGGTATCCTCGGCAAGCTCATAAAGATACTTCTTAAGATAAGAAAAGAGTTTGGACACACGAAGGTATTGCCCGTTCTTGCTGCACGCCAGCCCGTCTACTTCTTCGACAAGCTCGGCGGCGTCGTCCGTCATCAATACCACGGAGGCAGAAGGGGGAACCAGAGAAAAAAGATTGAAATCCTTATTGCTTTCGGCGGCAGAAAGCCTGAAAAAAGAGTATAGGGCGAAACCTGCGCACAAAAGTACCACAGAAGAAGTGATTGCTATTTTCACTATTGTACGAAGTTTCATAACGCTCTTGATTATCTTTACCGACTGTCGGACAAAAATAATAATTTCTACAAAGAAAACAAAACCTTTGCAAAAAAAGATTGGAGATCAGAGAGATATTTCCAAACCGTCGGATGCCAAGCATACATTTTCGGGGAGCATTTTCATTACTTCGGCATGCAATCCCATATCATGGCTCATGTGTATAAAATAAGTTTTCCGGGGGCCGATACGCGTCACGACATCCAATGCCGCCTGCAAATGCTGATGAGTGGGATGAGGCGTGATGCGCAAAGCATTCATTATCAGAAGATCCACCCCTTCCAACAGTCGGTAAGAGTCTGCAGGAAGCGTCAGCATGTCTGTGATATACGCCATTTTGCCTATGCGATACCCCAAGATAGGCAAACGCCCGTGCATCGCTCGTAAAGGCAAAATCTCCGTTCCACAGACAAGAAAAGGCTGTCCGGGCTTTATCTTTTTCAGAAAAATATCGGGCACTCCGGGATAATGATGATCGATGAAACAATAGGGCATACGCAGGGAAAGGGCCCGCGCAACACTATCCTCCGCAAAAACGGGAATCGAGCCGAAGCGACAGAAAGGGCGCAAATCGTCCAATCCGCCTACATGGTCGTAATGCTCGTGGGTGATAAGCACGGCGTCTATCTTTTCGAAAGGCATGCCAAGCGCTTGTGCCCGGAAGTCGGGGCCGCAATCGATGAGGATGCGGGCATCTTCCGTCTCCACAAGAGCGGAAGTACGCAACCGCCTGTCTCTGGGGTCGTTCGAAGTACAGACAGCACAAGTACAGCCGATCTGGGGTACGCCTGTCGATGTTCCGCTTCCCAATATCCTGATTTTCATTCCTCGTCAAATAAAGTTTACCTCCGGATGAATTTCGATTCCGAACTTTTCGAAGACGGAAACCCGTATGGCATCCGAAAGTGCCACGACATCGCTCCCGCTTGCCCCGCCGAGGTTGACCAGCACCAGCGCCTGTTTATCGTGCACAGCCACCGGTCCCAACGCTTTTCCTTTCCAGCCGCAGCAATCGATCATCCAACCCGCCGGAATCTTCACCCTTCCGTCTTCCAGGTCGTAGTAAGGCATCTGCGGATATTCCTTCTGCAAGCTTTCCAGTTTCTCACGCCCTACGACCGGATTCATAAAGAAACTTCCGGCATTTCCCCTCACTTTCGGGTCGGGCAGTTTGCTCTGCCGTATATCTATAATCACCTGACGGACGACAGGCAAAGAAACTGTCGGGTATTTCGCCAACTCCTGCCGGATGCTTCCGTAATCGAGCATATAGCGTTCCTCTTTGCCGAGCCGGAAGTGGACGTATGTGATAAATACGGGTTTGTTTTCGGGGCGTTTGAATATGCTGTCGCGATAGGCATAGCCGCATTCCTCTACCGGGTAAACGCGCTCTTTCCCATTGATATCGACTGTTTCCACAGATGTGATGAGGTCTTTTACCTCCACGCCGTAGGCTCCGATATTCTGCACCGCGCTTGCCCCCACCTCTCCGGGAATGAGCGAAAGATTCTCGGTCCCGTACCAGCCTTTCGCCACGCAGTAGGCTACGAAATCATCCCAAACGACTCCGGCCCCCACTCTCACCTCCACATGCTTTTCCGTCTCTCCGGTCACCTCGATGCCTTCGATGCGCGAATGGAGAACCACCCCGTCATAGTCTTTGGTAAAAAGCAGATTGCTGCCGGCGCCTATATGCAGAAAAGGGTTTGTAACACTCCCTCCGGAGATGTGTTTCTTCAGCTCTTCCACCGAAGCGTACTCCAGAAAACGGGCGGCATTCGCATCGATGCCGAAAGTATTGTGAGGTAATAGAGAATACATATACAGATTATAAAATGATTATACAAGATTATAAGGAAGCCATGTTGCCGGGATTACACCTGCGCAGCTTCCCGCAATTTTCTTTCCAAGCACTAAATGCTGGTATCTTCGAACTTATAGAGTTCCCACCCTCCGTTTTTCCGGCGGAAATAAAGGATGTTGGAGAATCCGTTTCCGATACCTTTCAATGCAAGGATTTTGATGGGCGACCGGTCGTCATTCCGTTGCCCGTAACTTATGTTAGAAAGGCGTTCGGTAGGCAATTCGGGTTTGAAAGCAAACCATTGGTTCAAATCGAGCGTGGTTTCCAAAATGGAGAAATCATCGTCCGGATCGGTAGTGACAAAAGCCAACGGCTTTTGTACACGCTGGCTCTGGAAAAGGCTGTCGGAGGCAAAACGGACGAAAAACTCCACGAAACCCTCGCCTTCGCCCCGCTCAGCAGGACGCATATTGACGGCTTCGAGTATCCACGCTCCCTTGATGCGTTCGAAATAATACTTCTTCACCATCTTCGTTGCCATAAAAATCCATTCCACCTGCACGGAAGTAAGGGACGTATCTCCCACCAAATCCATGTCTTCTTCTCTGTCGAACAAGAGCGTATAGTAACTTTGTCCGGCAAACAAACTGTCGTGCTTCCAATACCGTTCCTCTATCTTAATCTTCTCGTCGCCCTTGTAATAAGACAAAGGAAACTTTATCCGCTTACGCTGCAACTCGTCATCGGAAGCAAAATTGTAAATAAAATCGTCGAAAGAATCGTCCGCCTCCGTCGGCTTCGGTTCTTCGGGCAATTTCTGTTGGCGGACGGTATCGGCCTTATGCCGGATAGAGTCCACCTCACGGGTAATAGATGCAAAGGGGTCGACGTTTGCTTTTTTGTTCCCGCAGGCAACAAGAAAGCCCAACATGGCAACCCCTGCAATTATTTTTTTCATTGTTTTAATTTGGCACTTAACTTTTCAAGCATATCCACCGTCATACTTTCCAAATCGTAAGCCGGCTTCCATCCCCATTCTTCACGGGCGCAAGTATCGTCCAGGCTATCGGGCCAGCTATCGGCAATGCGTTGTTTCAGCGGATCCACATCATAGATCATCTCAAAATCGGGCACATGCTTTTTGATAGCCTGATAGATGGCTTCCGGATCAAAACTCATGGAGGCGATATTGAAAGCATTGCGGTGTATCAGTTTCGAAGGATCGGCCTCCATCAGCATAATCGCCGCGTTCAACGCATCGGGCATGTACATCATATCCATTAAGGTGCCTTTTTGAATAGGACACACAAATCTTTCCCCTTTCACCGCAGAGTAATATATGTCGACTGCATAATCGGTCGTTCCGCCTCCCGGAGGAGTCACATTGGAAATAACGCCGGGGAAACGCACCGCCCGGGTATCTACTCCGTATTTATTGAAATAGTAATCGCTCAGCAACTCTGTAGTCACTTTAGTGACACCATACATCGTCCTCGGCCGTTGAACGGTATCCTGAGGAGTTTTGGTATGCGGAGTGCTTGCGCCGAAAGAGCCGATGGAGCTCGGTGTAAAGACAGCGCAATTCTGTTCGCGCGCCACTTCCAAGACATTCCACAAACCGTCGATTCCTATTTTCCAGGCAAGCTTCGGCTTCGATTCGGCAACTACCGAAAGCAAAGCGGCCAGATTGTAGACAGTATCGATGCGGTATTCTTTTACCACCTTCGATATCATTTCTCCGTTTGTGACATCAACGACCGCCGACGGCCCCGAATCTTTCAATTCGCCCTTAGGCTCTGCTCCGGGTATATAACCGGCCACAACATTCGTGTTCCCATAGCGGTGACGTAGTTCCATCGTCAGCTCCGATCCAATCTGTCCGGTAGCTCCAATAATCAAAATGTGTTCCATTCTTTCTTTGTACTAAAGATATTAAGCTAAAATAGTGCACAAAGTAAATACTTTTTTTTCAGATTTAAATCAAAAAGATATTGTTTATTCCAATAAAAATAGTGTCCTTTGCATATAACTTAATAACTCAAACACTATGTACGGTAGAATGCAGAAACATCTCAGCCAGACATTGGCTGAAATAAAGGAAGCCGGGCTTTATAAAGAAGAACGGCTCATTGAAAGTTCACAACAAGCAACAATCACTGTAAAAGGGAAAGAAGTGCTTAACTTTTGCGCCAACAACTATTTAGGTTTATCCAACCATCCCCGCCTGATCAAAGCCTCGCAAGAGATGATGGACCGCCGCGGATACGGGATGTCGTCCGTCCGTTTCATCTGCGGCACGCAAGACATACATAAAGAGTTGGAAGCCGCCATCTCCGAATACTTCCGGACAGAAGATACCATTCTATATGCCGCCTGCTTCGATGCGAACGGAGGAGTATTCGAACCCCTGTTCGGCGAAGAGGACGCTATCATCTCGGACTCTTTGAACCACGCTTCCATCATCGATGGCGTACGGCTTTGCAAAGCGAAGCGTTACCGCTATGCGAACGCCGACATGCAGGATCTGGAAAGATGCCTGAAAGAAGCGCAAGCGCAACGTTTCCGCATCATCGTCACCGACGGGGTGTTCTCAATGGACGGTAACGTAGCTCCTATGGATCGAATCTGCGACCTTGCGGAAAAATACGATGCGCTGGTAATGGTGGACGAATCGCACTCGGCAGGCGTGGTAGGGGCTACCGGGCACGGAGTAAGCGAATTGTTCAAGACTCACGGACGCGTGGACATTTACACCGGAACGCTGGGCAAGGCTTTCGGCGGCGCATTGGGCGGTTTCACCACCGGACGCAAAGAAATCATCGACCTGCTGCGCCAACGCAGCCGTCCGTACCTCTTCTCCAACTCACTGGCACCGGGCATCATAGGCGCGAGCATCGAAGTTTTCAAGATGCTGAAGGAAAACAACGACCTGCACGACAAGCTGGTAGAGAATGTGGCTTATTTCCGCGATAAGATGACAGCCGCAGGATTCGACATCAAACCGACTCAAAGCGCTATTTGCGCCGTCATGCTGTATGATGCCAAACTGTCTCAGGTTTTTGCGGCGCGAATGCAGGAAGAGGGAATTTATGTGACCGGATTCTATTATCCGGTGGTTCCGAAAGAACAGGCTCGAATCCGCGTGCAGATTTCCGCCGGACACGAAAAAGAACATCTGGATAAGTGCATAGCCGCATTTATCAAGGTAGGCAAAGATCTCGGAGTGCTATAACGCGAAGCTCCGGCAACAAGAGCATACGGCAAACACGGGTGTCTCCCGCCTTCGCCGTATGCTCATTATTTAATGTATCCGCCGAAACTCATATCCAAACCTCAAAAAAACGAACTCAATGGAAGAACTTACCCTCACTACCCCCGCACTTCTTTTTTCGGCAGTTTCGCTGATCCTGCTGGCATATACCAACCGGTTTCTATCTTATGCGCAGCTGGTTCGGCAATTACGCGACCGCTACATGGAAGATCCCGCAGACATTACGGTGGCGCAGATCGAGAACCTGCGGAAACGCCTGAACCTGACACGCACCATGCAAGGACTGGGAATAGCAAGTCTTTTCCTCTGTGTTGTCAGCATGTTTCTCATCTACATAGGACTACAAATCCTTTCGGCTTACGTGTTCGGAATCGCGCTGATCCTGCTGATAGCCTCCTTAGGAGTATCTTTTCACGAAATACAGATATCTACCCGCTCTTTGGAAATCTATTTGGGAACAATGGAAAAAGGGCAAACCAAAAAGCGTAAATAAAAAAAGCTGCCCGGAATTTCTTCCGGACAGCCCTATATAAATCATTCGTACTTAACGCGTCATCAACGTTGCGCCAGCTGTGAGTCGACAAAGAAGATACCGGCATCGCCCGCTTTCTTAATTTTGTCGACAATACCTTGTACAGTAGCTTCTTCTTCCACCTGCTCCCGAACGAATCCCCACAAGAAATCCTGGGCAGCCTTATCTTTCTCAGCTGCGGCAACATCTACCAACTTGTCTACCAATTCAGAGATGTGGCATTCGTGTTTGTACACGTGCTCAAACACTTCCAAGGGAGTGCCCCAACCGGTAGGCACCACGTCTATCTTGTCCAATTTGGCAGTACCTCCACGCTTGATAAGAAAATCGGCCATGGAGCAAGCATGCTGTACTTCTTCAAAATATTGTTTTCTCATCCAATGAGCGAAACCGCTATAGCCTTCTTTATCAAAATAGAAAGACATTGACAGATACAGGTTTGCAGACCACATTTCCATCGTGATCTGTTCATTCATTGCATTTTGTAACTTTTCTGAAATCATAATCGTTTTTATTTTAAAATTATCAACAATTCCTTTATTTGAACTAATTACAAAAGTAACAAGGTTCCAAAAAGATTTGTTTCATCTCATCCTTTTTTTTAAACTACATTCACATCTTCATATCAGTTCGGCAGAAGTATAGCTTTGGGGCAATTTCCGGCAATTGTAACCGGAAACCATCGCTTCTCCGTAAGCTCCGGCAGAGCGAATGGCGATCAGGTCACCCCGCCTTACCTTATTCAGGTCTATCGCCTTGCCAAACACATCGGAAGTTTCGCAAACAGGTCCCACTACATCATACGCTTGCACAACATCGTCGGAGGTAAGATTCTCTATCTTATGATACGCCTGATACAAAGCAGGGCGAATCAACTCCGTCATACCCGCGTCCAGGATGGCGAACTTTTTCTTCGTTCCCTGCTTGACATACAACACCTTCGATATCAATGAACCGCACTGACCGACAACAGATCGCCCGAGCTCGAAGTGCAACGTTTGATAAGGACGGAGCTTCAACTGCCCCGCATAAGTCGCGAAGTAATCTTTGAAGTTGGGAACGGCCTGGCGATTAGGATGTGCATAATCAATGCCCAAACCGCCGCCGACATTGATATGCTCTACCAGAATACAACGTGCCTCCAACTTGTCTTGCAGCTCATTTACTCTGTTGCATAAAGCAATAAAATCGCCCATATCCATAATCTGAGAACCGATATGGAAATGAAGCCCGATAAACTTCACGTTCTTCATCTCCAAAGCCGTGTCGACAACCCGGTCCATATCTTCCATACTTATTCCGAATTTATTCTCGGCCAGCCCCGTTGTAATATTAGCATGGGTATGCGCTCCCACGTCCGGATTGATACGAAAAGCCACTTTCGCCACTTTATTCTGTGCGGCAGCTAATTCGTTGATCACTTCCAGTTCGGGAACAGACTCTACATTGAAGCAGAAAATGCCGTGCTCCAGCGCGAGATTGATTTCCCAATCGGCCTTGCCTACACCGGCAAACACAATCTTATCGGCAGAAAATCCGGCACGGATAGCGGCATGGATTTCTCCGCCGCTCACGCAATCGGCACCCAACCCGCTTTCACGAATCACAGAAAGCAGTTTGGGATTGACGTTCGCTTTCATGGCATAATGCACTGCATAATTCGGATATTTGATTGTCTCCCGGTGAATGGCAGCCAACGTATTGCGCAACACGTCCGTATCGTAATAATAAAAAGGAGTCGGTAAAGAACGAAACTTATCAAGAGGAAACACTCCTTTCATTGCCTGATATTTATTTGATTCATATTAATAAAGGTATGGCAAATCACACTCAAAAATTCCTATCCTACAAAGACTTATCGTTAAAGAGCATATCACTCAACGATTGCAGCGCCTTTTTCTTGTCACATTCACGAACAAGAAACGAAATATTGTAATTGCTGCCACCGAACGAAATCATCCGCACCGGAATATCTCTCATCGCATCCAACGCCCGGGCTTCAAAACCGACATTTTCCCATTCCAGATCGCCAACCACGCAAACAATGCACATGTCCTCATCCACAGTCACCGTCCCATATTTCTTCAGGTCGTCGAGTATCTCATTCAGATGCTTCGTATTGTCTACGGTTACAGATACTCCTACCTCCGACGTACAAATCATATCGATGGATGTCTGGTAGCTTTCGAATATCTCGAAAACCTTGCGCAAGAAACCATGAGCCAGCAACATCCGGCTCGATTTTATCTTGATCGCCGTAATGTTTTCCTTGGCGGCCACCGCCTTTATCTTACCTTTTTCCGTATCGTTGGATATCAATGTCCCCGGAGCTTCCGGCGCCATCGTATTCAACAGACGCACGGGAATATTAGCATATTTGGCAGGCTGCACGCAAGTAGGATGCAAAATCTTCGCGCCGAAATAAGCCAACTCTGCCGCTTCTTCGAAATGCAACTGACGAACCGGCGCCGTTTTATCCACAATCCTCGGATCGTTATTGTGCATGCCGTCGATATCCGTCCAAATCTGAATTTCGGACGCACCTACCGCCGCGCCTATCAGAGAAGCCGTATAGTCGCTCCCTCCCCGCTGAAGATTATCGATCTCACCATATGCGTTGCGGCAAATAAATCCCTGAGTAATATAAATTTCCGCATCCGGATAAAGCTCCAGCTGCATGTTCAGTTTTTCCTTAATATAGACAGGATCGGGCTCCGCATTCTTATCGGTACGCATATATTCCAAAGCCGGCAACAACACAGAGTTTACTCCACACTCCTGCAAATAAAAGTTCATCATCGCCGTAGAAATCAACTCACCCTGTGCCAGCACCACTTTCTCTTCAAATAAAGTAAAGAGGTCTTTGGTATAAGAGCGTATATAATCGAAATGGGCCTTGACGGTATCCATCCCTTTCTGTTTATACTCCCGAGTGGCGTAAAGCTCATCAACATGCTGCTTGTATTTAGCTTCCAGCTTATTGATAATCTCGTTGGCACCCTCCGGATTCTTCTTATACAGATAGTCCGAAATTTCCACCAATGTGTTTGTCGTACCTGACATAGCTGAAAGGACAACAATCTTCTGTTCACCATCGGTAATCAATTTGGCTACTTCCTTCATGCGCTGAGCAGAACCTACGGAAGTTCCTCCAAACTTTAAAACTTTCATTTTCGTTACTGTTTTAATTATCTATATTTAAATCTATCTCTATGGTTTTCAACTCCGGAATATATTCGTCGGTCACATCGGTTATATAATGTTCCTTACAACAATATACCCTGCCGGGGTATTCTTTGAGCAACTGGAGATTATGCGTAGTGATAATGACAGAAGATCCCGTCTCACAAATGTTATGAAGTATGCCGACAATAGCCCTTCCGGTCTCTGCGTCCAGATTCCCCGTCGGCTCATCGGCAAGGATGATCTCCGGCGAATTGAGCACGGCCCGTGCTATCACAATTCGTTGCTGCTCGCCTCCCGAAAGCTCGTTCGGAAGTTTATACCCTTTATTCGACATTCCCACCAATTGCAGCACTTCATCAATTCGGTCTTTCATCTCCTGCTTGTTTTTCCAGCCGGTGGCCCGAAGCACAAACTCAAGGTTATCATACACCGTACGGTCTGTCAATAACTGGAAATCCTGAAATACAATACCCAATCTTTTTCTTAACTGCGGAATATGTTTCCGCTTAATAGAGCACATATCATACCCCAGCACTTCCGCTTCGCCGCTCAGCACATCCAGTTCGCCGTACAAAGTTTTCAGCAGACTTGTTTTTCCCGATCCTACTTTCCCTATCAGATAAACAAACTCTCCTTTATGCAACTCCAGATTGACCTCCTTCAGCACACAAAGTTCCTGCTGATGAATCTCTACATCTTTATATCGAATCAATGTCTCTTCCATGTGTCACTATGCCTGTCGCTCAACTCCCGGGCAAGGTCTTCAATGCGATACCCCTTTGAAGCAAGTAATACAATCAAATGATAAATCAAGTCGGCTCCCTCATAAATCAAGCGTTCATCGGTTCCGTTCGTGGCCTCAATCACTGTTTCCACAGCCTCCTCTCCTACCTTTTGCGCGATTTTATTTATTCCCTCGCGAAACAGGCTGGTGGTATAAGAGTCCTCAGGCATTTCTTCACGGCGTTTATCGATAAAGTCTTGCAGCAGTTTTAAAAACATGAGAGGTTCCTCGTTTTTCTCCCCCCAACAAGTATCCGTACCCGTATGGCAAACAGGACCCGCCGGGTTTACCTCAATCAAAAGCGTGTCATCGTCACAATCGGCTTTCACTGAAACCACCCGAAGGAAATTGCCGCTTTCTTCCCCTTTTGTCCACAAACGCTTTTTAGAACGGCTATAAAAAGTTACCTTCCCGGATTCCATAGTCCGGTCGTAAGCCTCCCTGTTCATGAACCCCAGCATCAGAACTTTTCTTGTCTCACTATCTTGTATGATAGCCGGGATGAGTCCATTCATTTTATCGAAATCCAGCATGCTATATTTACTATTTATAAATTACCGACGATGGATCACCGTTCGGCCATTTTGTTCTTATCGGAATATTCTGTGCGCAAAGATAAGATTTTAATTCGGGAATTTTTATTTCTCCGAAGTGAAAAACGCTGGCAGCCAATGCCGCATCCGCTTTTCCAATTACAAACGCGTCACGAAAATGCTCTTTGGTTCCGGCTCCACCCGAAGCAATCACCGGTATAGACAGTTGCCCGGCTAAAGCAGCAAGCACATTGTTGGCATATCCGTTCTTTACCCCGTCATGGTCCATACTTGTGAACAGCACCTCTCCTGCTCCCCGACCCTGCGCCTCTTTCGTCCATTCGCACAATTCCTTATCCGTCTCTATCCGTCCCCCGTTCAAAAAACATTTCCAACCCGAATCGGTTTGTTTGGCATCGACAGCCAACACACAAACCTGCGAACCGAAATGTTTGGCTATTTGGTCGATCAAGTTCGGATTGCGAATAGCGGAAGAGTTTATGGATATTTTATCCGCCCCGGCATTCAGAAGTCGGTCTACATCGCCAAGCTCATTAATTCCTCCTCCCACAGTAAACGGTATATTTATATTGGCAGAAATCCGCCTAACCAAGTCCGTAAAGGTTTTACGCCCTTCATGTGTGGCAGTGATATCCAAAAAGACAAGTTCGTCGGCGCCCTGTTCGCTGTAAGTGCGCGCCAATTCCACAGGATCGCCCGCATGCCGCAAATTCACGAAATTCGTTCCTTTTACGGTTTGCCCATCCTTAATATCCAAGCAAGGTATGATTCTTTTTGCTAACACGGTTTTATTTACATTTTATATTTCATAAAAATAATCCGGGACATCCGGAACAACTTATAAGAAAACACGTAAGTCTTTCAAAGAAATGCGCCCCTCGTATAGCGCCTTTCCGAAAACAACCCCGGACACCTTCATCTCATTCAAAGCAATGATGTCATCCACTCTGCCCACTCCCCCGCTGGCTATCAGATAAAGTTCCGGGAATCGTTCCAACACTTCCTTATACAGATCGACGGAAGGTCCTTTGAGCATACCGTCGCAATCTATATCGGTACAGATCACTTTACGGATTCCCTTATCTACATAATCTCCGAGAAACGGCAAAAGTTCACGTTCGCTTTTGTCTTTCCATCCGTTCACTGCAATTTGGCGTCCCTTCACATCCGCTCCGAGGATAATCCTTTCACTTCCATAGACAACCAGCCAATGAGAAAAACGCTGAGGATCTTTCACCGCTATACTTCCTCCGGTAACCATCTGAGCGCCACACTCAAAAGCAATTCTTAAATCTTCATCGCTCTTTATCCCGCCGCCAAAATCAATGACCAACGATGTATGCGTGGCGATTCGTTCCAACACCCGGTAATTTACGATATGACGAGAAGCTGCCCCATCCAAATCGACCAAATGCAGCCTGCGGATACCATTTGCCTCAAACTCCTTGGCAACCTCCAACGGATCTTCATTATATACTTTTTTAGTATCATAATCTCCCTGAGAAAGGCGCACGCACTTCCCCTCGATCACATCAATAGCCGGAATAATTTCTATCATCTATACATCTATCGTTTATACTGTTTTGATTCAATAAACCGTTCCTTCTTTTCTGCAAAATCTATTTTTGAAAAAATCAGAAACCGGATCGCAATTACAAAGCCAGAAAGTTCTTCAAAATCCGTTCGCCCACTTCACCGCTTTTTTCGGGATGAAACTGGACAGCATAGAAATTGTCCTTATGCAACGCTGCGCTGAACGGATGGATGTAGCCGGTCTCGGCAACGGTAAATTCACAAACCGGTACATAAAAACTATGCACGAAATAAACATACTCTTCGTATCCGAATTTGTCGAACAATCGACAGTTGACATTCCGGATGGTATTCCATCCCATATGCGGCACCTTGTCTTCATGCTTCTGCGGAATGAAACGCCTGACATCGGCACCGAAAATATCAAGACAATCGGTCTCTCCTTCCTCTGAATACCTGCACATCAATTGCATACCCAGGCAAATTCCTAAAACCGGTTGGCGCAAAGACTTTATCAACTTGTCCAAGCCCGATGTCCGCAGATATTCCATAGTTGTTCCGGCCTCTCCCACACCCGGGAAAATCACTTTATCAGCAGACCGGAGCAATGCCTCGTCCGCTGTAATCAGAGTTTCCACTCCCAACCTCTTTAACGCGCAATCAACCGACCGTACATTTCCGGCGTTATATTTCAATATAGCTACTTTCATGAGCTAAATATCATTATTTTATCATTAGATATCACACACTCCGACCTATTCTGTCGCAAAAATAACAAATTATTGCTAAACAAGACATCTCCGAATCATAAAGTTGAAATAAACCCGAGTAAATCTTACGATTCGGAAGAAAACATTCACAGATATCCTAATCCGATACCCATCAAAGCCAAAAACTTTTTTCATAACAATATACTCAAAATGAGATAATAAACTTTTCTCTTATTTTCTTTCTAAAAAACTTTCTTTAAAAACGCTTGCAAATTTGCAAGAAATAGCTACCTTTGCACCCGCAATCGAGAGAGATTACTAAACAAAAACTTTTTGGTGCGTTAGTTCAGTTGGTTAGAATACATGCCTGTCACGCATGGGGTCACGGGTTCGAGTCCCGTACGCACCGCTCTCCTTTCTTTTATGAAGCATACAGGAAACTCAGTACAAATAGTAATAGGCGACATCACCCAATTGAAGGTAGATGCCATTGTGAATGCTGCCAACACATCTTTACTTGGCGGCGGCGGAGTGGACGGCGCTATCCATCGAGCTGCCGGTAAAGAACTTCTGGAAGAATGCCGTACATTAGGAGGTTGCAACACAGGCGATAGCAAAATGACTGATGCCTACAAACTGCCATGCAAGAAAATAATCCATACCGTTGGTCCTATATGGCATGGCGGTAATTATAACGAGGCTGAACTGCTCGCTTCATGCTATCACACAGCGTTGCAGCTGGCAGAAGATAACAACCTACAGAGCATCGCCTTTCCCTGTATCAGTACCGGTATTTACCGCTATCCACGCGAAGCCGCGGCCAAAATTGCTTTAGATACCATCTTTAGTCATATCAAAAACGGGACTTACAAAGGCAATGTTATTCTCTGCTGCTTTATGGAAGAGGATGCAAAGATTTATAGGGAATTGCTATACAACATGTAAAACTCTTTTTTATTCTCCTAATTCAGACATACTTTTGAAACAGTATCCCGGATATACTTTATAAAGAAGAATACGGCCCTGATTATCCGCTTCGGCCCATACAAAACCCCGAGGTTGTGCCGGCATTTTGACTTTACCTTTGCATTATCACAACCTCCAACCAATCCGGTTTGGCAGTTGCCCGGCTTAGTCCATCGGCGGTGAAGTATCGGGTCGTCCAAGATAGATCGTCCAAGATACAGCCTCCGGAGCTCCTCCACTCTTGTGTTTATATTTCTCATGTCCTTTGGCGGAATTACATTAAGCACTGACAATCTTTCAATCTATTAACCACAAAAATGGGCAACCCGTCGGAAGAGTGAAAAATGACAGTGTTCCCGGTTTTTACAAAAGAAAGAAAAACTTAATCTTAAAAAGACTAACAAAACATACAAATCGACTGACAAATCATAGAAAGAAACCGTAGGGCTATCAACAGATATATAAAACAAACTTTGGAGAATCAGCTTAAATTAGCAGATTGATTTCATTAAAGTCCATATTGAACACTGATAAATTAGTTTCCGTGCTGTTTATTCCATTGCTTAGGGGTGAGTCCCGTATGTTTTTTAAAGATCCGGTAAAAAGACACTTCGTTTGTAAATCCGGACATTTCAAAGATTTCGAATGTTGAATATATTGGGTCTTTCGAGGTAAGCAATGATTTGGCATATTCCACTCTGTAGGTGTTAATAAAGTCGGAAAAAGAAGTGTTCAGCTCTTTGTTGAGGTAATTGGAAACATATGTACGATTGCTTCCTGTGAGCTTGGCAACATCTGTAATGAGCAGCCCTTTTTTACGGAACAGCTGTTGGCTTTCTACAATTTCACAAATCGTCTCTCCAAGAAGAAAAGAATCCGGAATTTCGGTGTCATTGACCACAAGGCTGTCATCATGTACATCTATTATATCTATGGCATTTGGAGCAGCCGGCATAATTTTAGATTTCCCCATTTGTTCGTCCCGGCAGAAGTCTATTGCAGTAAACTTCTGCCTGAACCCGATGTATGCCACAGAAAAAATCATGGAAGTGAAAATCACCGAAGGAATGATAACCATCCATGACTTTTGAATGAAAAAATCGCGTCCAATGTAGTTGGCTATGGACGACAAGAGAGCGAAGATTAAGAATACGGTTAGCAGCGAACGTATGGGAGCCAATGTCTTTCCCTCAGTGTTGGCATAGAAGTTTTTGACCCGGTGATTGAAATGTGTGAGTTTTTTAAAACCAAAATAGCATACCAAAATCAATTGGAGGGCAAAGAGGAATTTCATAAAGAGTAGTCTGTAACATTGTGCTTTAGCAGCAGATGAGAAAGTAGCGGATAATGAGGTATTCCCGTAAAAGCGGCTTTCTACAAAAGAAATTCGTTCGTCTCCCATGATGATATAAAGCAGTGCGGCAGTCAGACTCACAATAAGGGCGGGAAGCAATACCCAATAGTGACGGATGCGGAGAGGAGTGTCTTCCGTCAATTTACAAATGTATAAATAGTATAGCGGATAGACTGCCAACATGCAAAATGCATAGATACTCTCAATGATTGAGAACAGGTGACTATTCTTGTTGAAATAAACCGCATGAGAGAAATAAAGCACGGTACACACCAGCATGAAGCTGGTCAATAATCTTTTGGCCGGATCTGCAGTTCGATATTCTTTGAGAAAAAGCAGTGACCAAAAGAGGCACACTCCGAAAGGGAGAGTGGAGAATATGGCGTTTATCATTGTTTCGATTTTTGAATGGAACAAAGATAAATATAATATTAAAAAAAACAAAATATAGAAAAAGAAGTACACCGGATTCTTGACTCTTTCTCTGTTCGGTACCGGAGAATGACAATGTGCAAATTGATACGCGGCGCCAATGCGGACAAACCATGTCCTATTCCCGTCATCTTGTTCACTCTGTCCATGCAGTAGCTAACAAAAGAATTCCGGAAAGTATCTTATGAATCTACAAGGTGTATTTTATCAGACGCTTACGATAATTTAAAGTTTTCGCAAAATAGTTAAAGGGAGTTTCGTACATTCTTCTATCAAGCTTATTTCAATACCTTTTTCTTTCATCTTTTTTGCAATATCCAACGTTTTTATATCAAAACCAGATACATTGTCAAAAAAGTAGTTTCCCATAAATTCAAGAGCATTACAAATTTGCTTATGGCCTATTTCCGAGTTTACATCTAAGCCTGCAAAAGGAGTACGGTCTGCGTGCATAACAAGATAGTAAATACCTCCGATAAGAAGTGCGGAGACAACTTCTATTTCAAAAGGTGCATCTTTGAAAATCCGTTGATATTTCTCTACGAGTGGAATGGTGTGCAACTCTCTGAGTCTTGCCGTACGACGCGTTGTTTCATTATCTTCAAAAAGCTCCCAACGAAGCAACTGTTGCATTTCCGTATTTTCTTTCAGCGAAACAAAAAGATTTTTCAGAATATGGAGATATTCTTCTCTATCACTAACAGGTAAAACGGTTTTTGTTACCTCAGTAAACCAATAATCATACTTTTTTACAAACTCATCAATAAACTCTTCTACGTTACTATAGCGGTTGTAGAATACAATCGCTTCCATTTGGGCTTCTTCGGCAATATTCCGAACTGTTAAGTTAGAAAATCCAGCTCTTTTCACAAGTTGAACAGCCGCCTTATCAATGACATTTTCTATCTCTTGTTTTGTCCTTCTTTTTCTTCTCTCTTTTTTCATTTTTAGATTTCAATTAAAGATCATAAAGACTTTTCCATGCCAATGATAAACTTCTCTGTAAGTTTATCCAAATATTCTCTATGATGAGAGGTTAATACGCTTATTCGTAATTGGCTTCTTTAATATGAACGGCAGGATATGCGATTCCGATGGTAAAGATATTATTTTCTTGCAGAAGCCTTGCCATTTTCATATACTTTTTTTATTATCCCGTGGCATTACGGAAAAAATAGATGATTCCGAGTACCCCATATTTTCACATCGCGGCAATCTGAGATTCTATGCTCTCGGAATATTGTGATACCCCCAATAATCATTCATAAATACAACAATATATATATTAAACTTAATCGTTAAATCAAAAGGAAAGCAAGTATTGATCCAATAATTTTTAACCCTAAATCTTTCGTCCGGTCAATGCTTTTGAACCCAAAAGATCTTTTCGAAGCATTTAATTTCGAAAATAAACATAATATTTTCAGTGAGTTATAGTTTTTCATTCATAACCGAAAGAGGGATATAATGATTACAGTATGAATATTATTTAATCTACGAAAAATATATATTTCTAATGCAAATAAAGGGATTAATGGAAAATAGAATCATTTTCTCTTTTTTTATATAACATTTGATATATATTTGCAGCGAGAAAATAGTGATATATTTTATTCTTAAAAGCCTTACATACAAAATGAAAAAATTAGGACTGACGTACACAGATCGTATAAGTACAAACGGTTACTTGTTGACTCAAGATGTCATCAATGAGTTGCCATCGCCATCAATTAGACCCTTACAAACAACAATTGATGGCATGTCTGACTTGCATTACAGTAGACGCTGCCTCAATTCAGGTAAACCACCCTTCGAGAGAATCATCAAGAAGAACATTGATACATTGCAAGCATAGTTACCCAAACAGGTGTGTCTACACGCATGAATATGGAGAAAACCTACCCAATTTTATTTCGCTAAAAACAAACAATTACACAACAAATTAACATGATAAAGAAACATTGCGCATTAAAATATATCACTACAATCATATGTTTCTTGTGGACTTTGGCTGCTTATTCACAAGGGAACAATTATACCTTCACCGGTAAAATCTTTGAAGCTAACACCAAAGTACAACTTCTTGAGTGTCGAGTAGAAGTTTTATCCTCGGCGGACAGTGTCGTGATAGCCTCTACTACCGCAACTCGTAAATACACAAGTGGCAAGGACTATTCTTATACATCGGAATACAGTTTAACCATTCCTAGAAAAGAAGGCGACTATTTGATACGGGTTACAAAAAACGGATATGAAACCACATGGCACCCCGTATCTCTACGCAATTTGTATCATCGTGAATACTCACGTAGCATTCCCAACATCTACATACATAAAGAGAAGGTCATAAATTTAAATGAGGTAGTCGTTAAAGCAACTAAGGTAAAATTTTACATCAAAGGAGATACTATCGTATATAATGCTGACGCATTCCAATTGGCAGAAGGCTCCATGCTGGACGCTCTTATCCGGCAGTTGCCCGGCGCTGAGTTGAGGGCTAACGGAAAGATATTTGTCAATGGGCGGTTCGTTGAGAATCTGCTTCTGAATGGGAAGGATTTTTTCAAAGGGAATAATCGTGTACTGTTAGACAACTTACCCAACTACATGGTCAGCAAAATTGATGTTTATGAAAAAAGAGGCGACGACAGCGAGTTTCTAGGACGTGAAGTAGCAGGAGACATCCGTTATGTAATGGACGTGAAACTGAAAAAGCAATACTCGATAGGAATGTCGGGGAATATTGAACTTGGCGGAGGAAGTGAAGGGTATTACTTAGCAAGATTATTTGCCATGCGTTTTACCGACCATTCGAGACTTGCGGTGTATGGCAATGCAAACAATCTGAACGATGACAACAAACCCGGAGAACATGGCAACTGGAGCCCATCTAAATTATTGGGAGGTGTTACTACCCAACAGATAGGCGGTTTGGATTATAATATAAGCGATAGAAATGGACGGTACAAACTGAGTGGAAATGTGCATTTAAAACATGCCGGCAATGAAATAGACAACAAAATCTTTCAGACAAACTTTCTGTCCGAAGGAGATGTATACAGTCGGATGACCAACAATGCGACAAATAACACATTTTCACTATCGACTAACCACAGATTCTATTTTGAATGGGAGAAAGCCAACTTTGAAATTCTTCCCGACCTCAGCTACAACAATTTTCGAAACAGGAATAGCTACTCAGCAATTACATCGGATGACAATACAATCTTTGGCAGCAACGTATCTGCCGACAGTCTGTTTGGCAAACATCTTGCAAATGCTTATAAGAAGTATGCCATAAACAGGAACATCAAGCAATCTAAAAAAGATGGCTATGGATGGATGACATCTATTGCTTTCAAATCTAAGATCAAATTCAACCGAATACCCGACAACCTCACGCTATACGCCAAAGCATCGTACACTAACACCAAGGAAGAAGTATTTGACCACAATCGTATAGAGTACTACTCATTGGGAAATGTGTCATCTACCGATTTCAGAAACAGATACTTTGATATAAAGCCAAGTCGGGGGCACAGCCTGATGACAAAGGCAACCTATACATATATCATGAACAACAATCTCTTCATAGATATCAGCTATTCGTTCAACAGAGACTATCCGAAATCAGCGTCAGGTTTGTATATGCTGAATAAACTTGCAGGTTGGGGTGAAAACACTCTGGAAGAATTAGGTGCTTTACCCTCCTACACAGAGTATATCCATACCATAGATAAAGCCAATAGCTATGATAGCAAGCAAGAAACAAATAAATCTACAATAGAACCTTTCTTAGTGTGGAAACAAGAAACCGAAAAATCAGTTTGGAGAGCCCAATTAGCCGTACCCGCATCCATACAGCATCGTTCCTATACCTACCATCGGGGCAGTGTTGACACAACGTTTACAAAGCGTAATCCACTTATCAATATATACAGTTCCTATTTGAAATGGTCAAGCAAAGATCGCAAATACGAAGCACAGTTACAGTATGCATTAAACTCGAAAACCCCTGATATGAATATGTACTTAGACGTGTATGACACGACAGATCCATTGAATATCAGAGTGGGTAATTCGGAACTAAGAACATCGATGTCGCATCGGATAATCACCTCGTTTATCAGGATGTACCCCAAAAAACGACTGATGTGGGCAATCGAGGGAGTATTTAAACCGGTACAAAATGCAATTGCCATGGGATATTCGTACAACAAACAAACGGGAGTAAAAACCTATAAACCGGAAAATGTAAACGGATGTTGGAGCGGCGATCTTAGTGCAGGAATGAGCTGTCCCATCGGGAAACAGAAGAAACTAAACTTAAAGTCGATGTTGGGTGTAGGCTATATCCGAAATGTGGACTTCATAGAAACGATAGGTGTCTCAGTATCCTCACGCAGTATTGTCGAAACCAGAAATCTGACAGAAATGATGCAATTAAAATATGGTATAGGGAAATCGTCAATAGGCATTAAGTCGGAAGGCACATGGCGACGTTCTACGAGTACACGTGAAGATTTTACCACCATCAATACGACCGAACTGAAGAATGGATTCACGGCTCTGCTCCAACTGCCATGGAATCTTCAATTAAGTACAGACATAACACTATATACCCGTCGGGGATATGTAAATACCAATATGAATACAGACGATTGGGTGTGGAACGCTCGTTTAAACTATCCATTTGCCCGAGGAATGTGTTTGATACAATTAGACGGTTACGATATCCTGCGCCAATTAAGCAACATTACACACACACTCAATGCGCAAGGTATCGTGGAAACATATACCAATGTCATTCCACAATATGTTCTTTTACATTTTACCTACCGTTTTGCTTCAAAACCTAAGAAAAATAACTGACTCAATGTAATTCGTTTTTATGTTGAGAAATAAAAAGTACCGTTTTCTGACAACAGAACGGTACTTTTTAGTCATTTTATAAAGTCAATAAATCGTAAGCCTCCGGTAAAGTACGTATTGCAAAATACAAAAAATTAGTCCCGACTGGGCACGATTCGTTCAGATTCGCCTCCGAGTCGGGACTAATAGCATCAAATTATATCAATTCGGAACAGATTTGTTATGATTTCACCCAGTTCCGTGGAAGAAGTTCTGTCATATCCTTTTTATCCCTTTCATAATACGGTATTTTCCTCAGTACGTCCTCCATCCACACTCTAGGGTCAACTCCGGCAGACTTGCAGGTCCCGATAAGGGAATATACAATGGCCGCTCTGTATGCCGATGCGTCGTTGCCACAGAACAGATAGTTTTTTCTTCCCAAAGCCAAAGGCCTTATCGCATTCTCAATGAGATTGTTGTCGATATTCA
>OHBE01000432.1_pt1 | contig 48039 bp, 35 predicted proteins | sample 1577231 | NCBI WGS metagenome assembly OHBE01 (sample SAMEA3541506, study PRJEB24748) | human gut metagenome | biome: human gut; feature: human-associated habitat; material: faeces | place: China | collected 2012 | reverse complement strand
AACTCTTTCACTCCTTACTGCCACCCTTTTCCCTCCCTCCGTTTTATGCGAAGAACTCCTCTTCCCTCCATCTCCTTATTTTTCAAAGGTCTCGTATGATGTATAGGCCTCGCTGTAAGGTAGAGATATTGATCTCGGTCTCTCCTCCTTTCAGGTTACCCCTCAGCATCTGAAGGCCATTTGCATTCAGAATTTGGTACGTAAGGCCTGAATGTTCTTTGCCAAAGCGTATGTATTCCGGATTGACACTGAAAGGCGTTGATTCACCGGACAAAGAGCTCAAACTGTTCGGAATGCCATAAGCATCGCAAGGACGTTCCTCCCAGAAAGGGGCTTTGTATTGGAAGTCATCACTGAAAAAGCATCGGAGTAGCGGTTTGGGATTGATATAGTCCACAATAATTCCATAAGGGAGGGGTTTTTCATATTGGGCATTGAGCTCTAAAATGCCCAAATCTTCGATTACTTCGACAAGTTTACCTTGCGGCCACGGGCCTTCCGCAAAATAATAATTCAGGCAATAAACTTGTCGAACCAAATCACGCCCACCGACGTTGATTGTGGATTTTTCAATGACCGTTGTCGTCCCATGAGAAAAGCCCTCGACGGCTGTACCTTGGTTGACGGGAAGGGGTACAACGTCGCCAACCTCTGCTGCGAGATCATAGAGTAGTCGCAAGCCATCAGACTCTACAGCATAAGCCTTACCCCCTTTTCTATATAGGTAAAAAGGCTCCATCGGGGTCTCAATGCCTGTCCAATCTTTATGAACCACTTGTATCTCTTGAGCTTGGTATTCGCCTATTCGGATATTCTTCTCGACACGATGGCGGATATACCCGAAATACGAAGGTGAGTCCATACTCGTTTTTTCACTTGTGTGGTAATACCACGTAGTCCCAAGAGGATAAAGCAAGATCGGATCATCCTGCTTATCGCTGTTTTTCTGCCCAAAAAGGACGCATGCGCCGAGGAAAAAAACGCTCATTGCCAATAAGCTTCTTCTGTAAAAATTGTTTTTCATACTGCAATCATTTATTTTCACAAATTCGGAGTCATTAATATCAACCACGGCTAAGATACAGATTTATCAGGGTGCATATTCCCCCTCGCACAAATGCAATAGGAGGGAGATGCAAAGGCATGATGCGACAAGCTCCACACATGAATAAGCGGCTCTACTCGGGACGGACATATCTCTCATACGTGCCGCTTCCCCTTGCAGAGCCGCTTGGTTCAATTTGGAATCAAAGCCATAAGTGGCTCTGATTATTTCAATTAGTTCAAAGGCCCACGGTAAAGTTGAAGCCCACATGGCCGATGTGGTTCATGCGTGGAGAGAGAGCCGAAAGAGGCTTATTTCCATCCAGCCTGAAATTACGATACGGATATAGTAGGTTCAGATACTCATAGCCCAAGCTGAAACCGAGGCGGAAATCATATTTGCTCTTGATGGGCATTTTCCACCAAATAGAACTTTTGAGTCCGATCCCCGGTGAAAAGCCATTGCTCACTGTCGCAACATCTTCGGACTGAAGTACAAGGTCACTGCCTGCTCTTGTGTAGGTGTCGTAGTGGACCTTGCTCTTGGGTATCGGCGAGAAAAGAATATGGGCGTCATTGGTCCATCCCCAATACGCTCCCAGATGCTTGGTATAAGACATCCCCAGACTGATGAGGAAACGGCCGAGAGCTTTTTTGTCAAAAAAGTCTTCTGCGTCTTCGAAGACTATTACCTTTTCAACAATACCAATGATACTTGGAACATTCGTATACATGAGCTTCGGACTTCCGGCCTCTTCCCAGTGTGCTCTTCTTTCATGTATTCCTACCGAAAAATCCAACCCTTCGGGCAGAATGCTGTAGTGTACCCTCATCCGTATGCTCATGTCCATGCCGAAGATATTGCCACCAAAACCATTTCCAGCCGTGGCCGAACTGAAAGTGGTAGCAGCCTCAATGCTTTTGATTTTTAACTTCGATTGGGCATTGGCCGACAGGCCCAAAAACAGGATTATTACACATATCGATCCTGTCAAAGTAGTTTTTTTCATTTCAGTGATTTTTTGTGTTATCGATTCTAAATGGGAGCGAAGGTATCAAATTATTAAATGATTGACGGAGCCGGGTTGGGAGGAAAATGTTTTTCTCTTGCAGTTTTCTCTTTTTCTCGGGTGTGTTTTCCGGATTGTACGAAAGAATGCCTACATTTGCCCTCGACAGACCGCTACGGGGGTGCTTGCCGGCAAGAATTGCGATACGGCAGGCTGAGATAATACCCATAGACCTGATCCGGATAATACCGGCGGAGGGATGTAGAATCGAATACACACTATGCGTGCCAGCAGCTTCGGGAGAAGCACCCCATTGTGGACGGTCAACCACATGTGAAAGAACAGATATTATCCCTCAAAAGCACGCAAATGCAAGTTACTATCAACAACCAACCGATCACATGCCTCGAAGGTATGGGACTGGCTGCCCTCTTGGAAGCCGAGCGGATCCAAGTGGAGCGCACGGCCATAGCCGTAAACGGAGAAGTCGTACCCCGTGCCTCGTGGCCGGACTTCCGTCTGTCCGAAGGCGATGAGATCCTGATCATCCAAGCCACCTATGGGGGCTGACCGACGTACCTTCAGCTTCAAGGCGATAGTCTCAAAACAGTAAAAACCCAAACCCATTACCCGATTGATATGAAAGAATTCAAAGTGACTACCGGTCCTCTGCCCGGCAGTGAGAAAATCTATGTCGAAGGAGAGCGTTTCCCCTTCTTGCGCGTACCGATGCGGCGCATCCGAATGTCCGACACCATATTGGAGAACGGCGAACGTGAGAAAAACGAAGATGTAGTCGTATACGATACCAGTGGCCCCTATACCGATACCTCCTATGAGGTGAATCTGCACCGAGGCGTACCGAAGATACGCGAGCAGTGGATAGAGGATCGGGGCGATACGGTGCGGCTCGAAGGGCTCAGCTCCGAATACGGCCGGATGAGGCAGTCGGACGCTTCGCTCGAAGAGCTGCGCTACGAGCATGTGTGCACGCGTCCCCGTGCCGCCAAGGACGGCTGTGCCACGCAGCTCTACTACGCCCGTCAGGGGATCGTGACGCCGGAGATGGAGTTCGTGGCCATCCGCGAAAATCAGTTGATCGATCAGGTCAGGACGCGCTATCGCGCCGAGGAGGGTGAGCCGCTCGGAGCTGTTATTCCGCGCAAGATCACGCCCGAATTTGTACGCGACGAGATTGCCGCCGGACGGGCTATCCTTCCGGCCAATATCAATCATCCGGAAAGTGAGCCGATGATCATCGGGCGCAATTTCCTCGTCAAGATCAATGCGAACATAGGCAATTCGCCCATCAGCAGTACCATCGAGGAAGAGGTGGAAAAGGCCGTCTGGTCCATACGCTGGGGTGCCGATACGGTCATGGATCTCTCCACGGGGGATCATATCCATGAGACGCGCGAGTGGATCATCCGCAATTCGCCCGTGCCCATCGGCACTGTGCCCCTCTACCAGACGCTGGAGAAGGTGCAGGGCGATGTGACGAAGCTCAACTGGGAGATATTCCGCGATACGCTCATTGAGCAGGCCGAGCAGGGTGTGGACTACTTCACCATCCACGCCGGTCTGCGTTGGCACCACGTGCCTCTGACCTTGCGCCGCCTCACGGGGATCGTCTCCCGCGGTGGTTCCATCATCGCCAACTGGTGCACCACCCACAAGCGCGAAAGTTTCATCTACGAGCATTTCGAAGAGATCTGCCAAATCCTCGCACGCTACGACGTAGCCATATCTCTCGGCGATGGCTTGCGCCCGGGCTGCATCCACGATGCCAACGATGCTGCGCAGATAGCTGAGCTGAAGACACTGGGCGAACTTACCGAGATCGCTTGGAAGTACAACGTGCAAACCATTATCGAAGGCCCGGGACACGTGCCCATGCACAAGATCCGCGAGAATATGGAGATTCAACTCGAAGCCTGCCATGGCGCACCCTTCTACACCCTCGGCCCGTTGGTTAGCGACGTGGCGTCCGGCTACGACCATATCACATCGGCCATCGGCGCGGCACAGATCGGATGGTTCGGCACAGCCATGCTCTGCTATGTGACGCAAAAGGAGCATTTGGGGCTGCCCAATCGCGAAGATGTACGTGAAGGTGTAGTAACCTATAAACTGGCTGCTCATGCCGCCGACTTGGCTAAAGGACACCCCACGGCGTACTGGCGCGACTATATGATGAGCAAGGCGCGGTTCGAATTCCGCTGGAAGGATCAGTTCCATCTCTCGCTTGATCCGGAGAAAGCGATCCAATTCCACGATGCCACGCTGCCGGACGAAGGCCACAAGGAGGCGCATTTCTGCTCCATGTGCGGCGAACACTTTTGCTCCATGCGTGCCAATAAGAACTTCCGCAAGTTGCTAAACGAAGAGGCAGTCTCCAAATGAAACCGTGGCTGATCACTCCTGAAAGGCTTACGAGCGAGCAAATCGGCCTGCTCGACCACTTTTTCGACCAGGGCTTGGAGCGGCTGCATCTTCGTTTGCCCGGTGCCGGCGAAGAGGACTATTCGCAGGTTATCGAAGCTGTGGCAGCTTGCTATCGCCGGAGAGTTGTGGTGCACGACCATCCCCGGCTCGTCGGCCGCTACGGACTGTGCGGTTTGCATCTGCCCGAACGGGTCTGGAAAGGCATGACCGATCGGCCACAGCTCCCCGATGGTTGTACGGTGTCAGCTTCGTGCCACACGATAGGGGATATAGAGTCCTTCCCCTTTCGGATCGACTACTGTTTCTTGAGCCCCATATTCGACAGTCTGTGCAAGGTGGGCTACGCAGGACGATTTTCCCCTGATTCGTTGGGCGATCGTCTGCAGCGACTCCATCTGCCCGTGGTAGCACTGGGCGGCATTACGCCCGATCGTCTGCCACAGCTTCGTAGAGCAGGCTTTGCCTCGGCAGCTGCACTCGGCTATGTGTGGTTGGTCGAAGGCCGGGAACTGATGCGTTGGCAGGAATTGTGTACGCCGGCTGTTATCTGTGTCGGAGGAGTGGATCCGTCGGCCGGAGCCGGCATTACGGCAGATGTGCGGACGGCCGAAAACATGGGCGTGCGGGCTTATACCGTGGCTACGGCTATTACCTTTCAGGGGAGTGGCAGCTATCGGGGGGAGCGATGGCTGGATCCGGCGGACATCATCCGGCAGATCGAAGCTCTGTCGGCCGAGATGGAGCCTGCCGTCGCCAAGATTGGCCTGATCCGCGACTCGGACACCCTTTCTTTCGTAGTGGATTGTCTGAAAAAGGTTTTCCCCTCGATTCGGATCGTATGGGATCCCGTACTCAGAGCTTCGGCCGACAGCTCCGCGGGACAAGCGGATCGTTTCAATCTTGAAGATATAACGGCTTTGTCCCGGATAGACTTCATCACGCCGAATCTTCCCGAAGCTCGCCACCTTTTGGGCTGCGAACCGGACGATGAGACCCTGTTAGACTTCTATCGAAGGAGCGGTGTCGGCCTCGTCCTCAAGGGGGGGCATGCCGGAGAATCGGTCGTGACGGATCGGATCGTTTACGACGGTCGATGCGAAGCTCTCCGACTCTTACGCGGCGGTACGGAGAAGCATGGCACGGGTTGTGCCCACAGCACCGCTTTTGCAGCTGCTTTGGCCTTGGAGCAAGAACCTTTTACGGCTGCCGGGATGGCACAGTTATATGTCAGTCGACTACGTGAGCGTGCTTCGGGGTTGCTCGCTATGCACAAAGACCTGCCTGCCGATCCGATCGTCCGGCTGATGAGCGAAATAGATTTGCAGTTCATCACGCACCGTCAGCCCGACCTGTCCGAACTCGAAGAAGCGGAGGCCGTCTGCCGTATGGGTGTGCGCTGGGTACAGCTTCGGATGAAGGAGGCTTCGGACGAAGAGATGCTTCGCACGGCTTGTGCCGTCAAGGCTGTTTGCCGTCACTACGGATCACTCTTTGTCGTCAATGACCGTGTTGCCATAGCCCGTCAGGTGGATGCTGACGGCGTACACTTGGGCAAAGAGGATATGGCGATAGTCGAAGCGCGTCGCATCCTCGGTTCGAATAAGATCATAGGACGCACCTGCAATACGATGGAGGATGTGCGCCGAGCATATGCCGAAGGAGCCGACTACGTGGGTATAGGCCCGTATCGCTATACGGAGACGAAGCAGCGTTTAGCTCCCGTCCTCGGACTCGAAGGCTACAAAGCCATCGCCGCCTGTATGCAAACCGAAGGCATCCGGCTGCCGGCCTTTGCCATCGGTGGGATAGAGGATGCAGACATTCCCCTCATTCGCGACTGTGGCATAGGAGGTATTGCCGTGAGTGGCAGCCTTATCAGGAAAATAAAAAAGAACTAATCGGATGATCTCCCTTCCGTATCGAGCGATCATCTTTTGATAAACAGGAAAAAATCTAATGGAAATGTTACAAATTGCCGGCAAAACATTTGAATCGCGCCTATTCGTCGGCACAGGTAAGTTTGCCTCCTCCGACCTGATGGAGGCTGCGGTCTTGGCATCGCAATCCCGTATGGTGACCGTTGCCCTGAAACGAGTGGAAATCGGTCGCGGCGAAGAAGACGACATGATCAGTCGCATCGCCCGCCATCCGGAAATCACTCTCCTGCCCAATACTTCGGGTGTCCGCTCTGCCAAAGAAGCCATTCTGGCGGCTGAGCTTGCACGGGAAGCCCTCCAAACCAACTGGCTTAAGTTGGAAATACATCCGGATCCTCGCTATTTGCTCCCTGACCCTATCGAGACGCTTCGTGCCACGGAGGAGTTGGTTCGTCGTGGCTTTATCGTGCTCCCTTACGTTCAGGCCGATCCTGTGCTGTGCAAGCATCTGGAAGAAGCCGGCGCAGCCACGGTGATGCCACTGGGTGCTCCCATCGGCAGCAATCGCGGACTGAAGACCCGTGAAATGATCCGTATCATCATCGAACAGAGTCGTGTGCCGGTGGTCATTGATGCAGGTATCGGTGCGCCCAGCCAAGCGGCAGAAGCCATGGAGATGGGGGCTGATGCCGTTCTGGTGAATACGGCCATAGCCGTGGCGGAAGATCCCGTAAGCATGGCGACGGCTTTCCGCCTTGCCGTGGAAGCCGGCCGAATGGCTTTCGAAGCCAAGCTCGGCAGCGTCCGCTCCGAAGCCGAAGCCAGCTCGCCGTTTACCTCTTTCCTCAATCTGAAATAATTCTTCCGGAATATGACTTTCTATGATCACTTGCACGCCTCCCCCTATACTTGGGAGCGAGTGGGTAACCTCTTGGCCGATGCTACGGCTGCCGATGTGGAGCGTTCGTTGGCATACCGACGCCGCACCATCCAAGACTTTATCACGCTTATTTCGCCTGCAGCCATCCCTTATCTGGAGCAGATGGCCCGGCAGGCGCATGCCCTGACGGTAGAGCGATTCGGCCGCACGATGCAGCTCTATATCCCCCTCTACCTGTCGAATATCTGTAGCAATGCCTGTGTATACTGCGGATTCAGTCGGTCGAACAAAATCCATCGCCGCCGACTCACTGCCGAAGAGGTGGATCGGGAAGCGGAAGCGATCCTTCGGCTCGGATACAAACACCTCCTTCTCGTGTCGGGAGAGTCCGAGAAAGCCACTCCGGCAAGCTACTATGAGAAAATGACGCGGCGACTGCGTCCACTCTTCTCCCAACTCTCGCTCGAAGTTCAGCCCCTGACCACGGAAGAATATGCCCGTCTGCATGAAGCCGGTATCGGAGCCGTCTATGTGTATCAGGAGACATACAACGAGCAGGCATACCCCACCTATCACCCTGCCGGCCGGAAGGCGGACTATCGCTATCGCTTGGAGACTCCCGACAGAATCGGCCGAGCCAATATGCAAAAGATCGGAATAGGGGCACTGCTGGGACTGGAGAATTGGCGTGTGGACTCCGTTTTCACTGCTTTGCACCTGCGGTATCTGGAACAGACGTATTGGAAGAGCAAGTTTTCCATCTCGCTGCCTCGTCTGCGTCCTGCCACGGGCGGCTGGGAGCCTAAAGATCCTATTGACGATGTCGGTATGGTACAGCTTATTACTGCCTTTCGTCTGTTGGATAAGGATGTCGAGATCAGCCTGTCCACACGGGAGAGTCGTGAGTTTCGTGACCACGTGATGCCGCTCGGTATCACCTCGGTCAGTGCCGGCAGCAAGACCGAACCCGGAGGATATGCCGAAGAGAATGCGGATCTGGAGCAATTCGCCATCAACGATGCTCGCAGTCCGGCCGAAATGGCTGCCGATCTTCGCCGACTTGGCTACGAGCCGGTTTGGAAAGACTGGGATGCTTTCATGTAACAGAAGATTCTGTACCGTAACGCCTCGCATCCGAAGCGAAGCAATCTTCATAAGAATAAAGGCTGCTCTCCGGTCGAGGAAAGCAGCCTTTGTCGTTTTTGTTTTTATCGTTTGAATCCTTACAAGCGAATACCTAAGCCTACGTGGAAAGAGGTATTCTTCAGCGTAGCCTCCAAGTTTTCAGTCTTCGGTTTAATGTCTTTTACGGTGTTGATCAAACCGAAGTCTGCCCCGATGAGCAGATAGAAATTCGAATAGCCGACCATGGCAGCAGCACCGAGACCGACATCGAAACGTTTAGCATTGATCATCTCTTTCAAGCCATCTTTATAAATATCGAAGGTCGTCTCTTGACCATCCTTTCTGACAACAGTACCGTCACCCTTGATAGCATAGGATAAATAGGGTCCTGCCTGTACAGCAACAGATACCAAGTTGAGCAGACTCAGACGATAACCCAGATGAACCGGTATCTCAATGTAGTGCATTTGAGCCTTCAAAGAACTCAATCCCAGTGCAGCGGAACCATCTTCACCGAAATTTGTTTTCATCCCTTTGGAGTGGAAAGCAAGGCCCGGATTAACATAAAGACCATAGCCGATCGGAGCTTCTATTCCACCGGAGAAACGGTAACCGACAATGCTTTTAGTGGCGAAATCAGAAACACTTTCCACCTTATAGTCGCCTGTACTGAAACCGACAGCAGCATCCGCCCTGAAGGCGATTCTCCCCTGTGCCGAAAGGGCACCGACAGCCGCCAAAATCATAGTGGCGATCAAGATCATTTTCTTCATTTTCATTTCTGTTTATATTAGACTTCTATGAATAATAACCGCCCCAAATATAAGGTTTTTCAATTACGGACATCTTTTTCCCCTTTGGAGCAAAGCGCTTGTTTCCCTTTTCTTGAGAAGTAGAGAAAAGAAAAAGCCAAAACCGAAATAATAGTAGCAACTTTCGGTTTTGGCTTCGGGATAAAGGGAATTAGGATCGATTATTTCTGTGTCAGTTCGATGTGTACAGGATGATTCTCTCCCTGCATCGTGAGCTTCATAGTCTTGTTTTTCCAGTCGACCACACCTGTAACATCTTCCGCTTCAGACAAATCGATGCCTTCAAAAGCCGGGAACATCGGCTCAACGGAAAGGACTTGGCTCTTGGACAGACGGAGCAGAACACTCTTAGTGGAGGCGTTATACATATAGGGCATCTTCATCTTCATTTTGATCGTGATGCCCGGAGTAATCATAATATCTACGTTCAGGTTCGCATCCGTCTGCGAGAAAAAGTCAAGTTCCAATTTTAGTTTTGCCGATTCCGGTAGTTGAGAGTCCGCGTCGATCTCTCCATCCATCAATGCGATGATTTTATTGATTTCTGCGCCGGTCAGCATTCTTTCCCATTGGGTCTTCTCCAGCGTTGTCGGTTCGTCTTTCTTGCAAGACGAGAATGCCAGTGCTGACAAAAGGGCCAGCATCATGGCTGTAAGTTTCATCATTCTCATATTTGTTCGTTTTTTTGTGAACGTGCCGGCAAATATAAACCAAAATTCCATTGGAGTGTTTTTAGGTTTTTCGTTAACCTTATTGATGGCTTCCTTTCGGTCTACATGAGCCGACTCTCTCCAATCATAATATAATCTGCTGCATTTCAGTTTGGGACGATGCACCTGTTTTCTTACCCGTTGGAGTCAGATGCAGTTTCTATTGCCCCAATGTTAGGTATATAACATAAAAAGCATGCCGAAACCAAGTGTTTCGGCATGCTTTTTGTTCGGTAGCGAGACCCGGGATTGAACCGGGGACCTCATGATTATGAATCATGCGCTCTAACCAGCTGAGCTATCTCGCCATCGTCTTACAGTGACATCATTCATTGTCGCCCTACCTAATTAAGACGGTGCAAAGGTAGATGTTTTTTTGACATGCGCAAGACATCTCTTTTGTTTTTCTTTTCTTGTTTCTTCCGCCCTCCTTGGTCCGAGCATTCCGCATCTCTATCCGATAGCGAATTGGCCGATCTCTTTTTCCTTGCAAAAGGATACTTCTCCACGCTCTAAAAGACATCCGAAAAGAGCTTTTTAGCACTTGTACTCGTAATATCTTCTTTATTAGTGTTTTACGCTTTTTTTGTGCGCGATTTGTCCAAAACGAAGATGTTTTTTGTTGTTTCCTTATTGCTAAATGCGTGATTTGTCCAAGAAAATGCGCGATTTGTCCAAGTATATCTCCTCGCCACTCCGTTCCTTTGTGGCAGAGAAGGCCGAACATGCATTCCGCGTTGTGCGAATTGCCGATTTCGATTTTGGACACTCTTAGCCATGGGTGAACGATAATACAATCAGTAAAAAGTAAAAACAAGGAACGAAAACGGTGAAGAGAGAATCATGAGCCATCGTGCTCTCGTGAAAATCAAGATAACAAACTAATCGCTAATCAACAATTCAAGAGACTGGAGGGCTCCTGTCCGATTGAGTCTCAAAAAAAAGACAAAAACTATGAAGACAAAAGTTTTACGCAAATTCGTGGTGGCGGCTTTCGCCGTCGCAACCCTCTGTCCTCTCGCCCAAGCGCAGACGATGGGAGGAGATGATGTCAAGGTGGTCCAGTACAATCAGGAAAAACTGGTACAAACGAGGATGAGTGTGGCGGACAACGGATGGATCTATGTAATGACCCACAGTGGATACGACACCGGCAATAGCAATGTGAAGATCTTCCGCTCCAAAGACCAAGGTGCCACATACCAAAAGTTGAGGGATTGGGATCCATCGGATGATTATCAGTTTCAAGACTTCGATATCGTGGTAACGGGTAAGAATGAATCCGACATCAAGATTTGGTCGGTAGAGCTCATGAATAAGCCCGGAGGATATAAGAGTAGAGTTGCGGTCTTCAGTCGCGATGCCAACGCGCAGAATGCGAAACTCGTGTATAAGGAAGACTTCTCCAATGTGCAGTTGTACGATGTGGATATAGCCTCCAACTATCGTTCGCCTTCTTCTCTTAACAATGGTGGCAACCCTTTTGCTTTGGCTTTCGCTTACACCGGCTTCAACAATACGCACAAAATAAGTTTTGTGGACTATGTGTTCTCTCTGAATGGAGGGCAAAATTTCAATAAAAACTTACTCTTCAGTCAAGATGGAGAGAAGAAAATTGACAAGGTGGATCTCTCATTGGGTAGCACCTCTGAATCCATGGGTCACAATGCCTGGCCGCTAATGGGTGTGGTATTCGAAATGAATAAACAAGGGGGAAAAAGCGATATCGGTTTCTTGTCGAACTTTGTCGACAATGATCCCGAATTTCAGTGGTCAGGCCCTATAAAAGTGAGTGAAAACGACATGTCGTTCAGCCCCAAAATCCAAATGTTGCTGGACGAGGATAACAATACGATCAATGGGGAGAGTTGCCACAACTTCATGATTACGTACAGCGATTATGATTCTGAATATTCGGATTGGGACATTCGGTATGTATATCCCAAGAAATCGTTCAAGTATGAAAAAGGAAAAACTCCGACTATGGATGATCTGGTGGAAGCTTTCCTTACAGCTTCGTACCAGAGTGAGACCAACTCGGGGCTGGGGTATGACAAGAACGCCAATCACTACCTGATTACATATGCCAAAAAAGAAGAGAACGGTACGAACACGCTGAAATACCGCTGGGCCAATTATGACAAGATTCATAACAAAGATTTGTGGAGCGACACATTTACGTATACATCATCTGCCAATGCTCTCTACACACCTCAAGTAGACATCAATCCGACCAAGGGTCTCGTGTGCTGGTCATGGGTGGAATATCTGCCGGGCAAACGGATCGTTTGGTCTGATACGCAGTGGACCCATGCCAACGGTGTAGAAGACATCGTAATGCAAGAAGGCAGCATGAAGCTCTACCCGAATCCGGCTCAAGAATATGCTGTGATCAGCCTGCCGACGGCAGCAAACTGCAAGGCTGTTGTTTACGATATGCAGGGCAGAGTAGTCGCTGAGGCTTCTTTCTCCGGCAACGAATACAGGCTGAACGTGCAGCACTTGGCTAAGGGTACGTACATGCTCAAGGTCGTATCCGATACGGAGCGTTTCGTAGAGAAGCTCATCGTGGAATAAAGGTGCAGCTATGACCGGACGTCTCTCTGTCGGATGAGAGCCTGTCCGTACTGGCAGACTGATCCGGCAAAGAACTGAAAAAAAGTACATCGATACCCTTTAACGGCAAGAGAGGCAGAGGTGCAGACCGTCGGGTTGTCCTGCTGTCTCTCTTGTCTCTAAAAAACAACGCTATGAAATACAGAAGCATTATCCTCTCTTTCTTTTTGCTGATGCCGGTCTCAAATTGCTTTGCGGACATGCAGGGATATTGTATGCCCCAAAGTTGGGTCGGAAAAATAGGACAGAAAGCCAAAGAGAAAGTGGAAAAGCGAGTGGAAGAGAAAGTGGACAAAGCCATGGACAAGACCTTGGACAAGGCAGAAGAGGAAGCCACCCGAGGACAAAAGAGAGCGACTACTGCTCCTGCTCCAAAGACCGCTCGAAAGACGATCTCTCTGCAAGAACTGGAACAAGAGACCGATCGGAAAACGCACCACATCGGCAATACGGGCAAGTCCGTTGGCAGGGCTACGGGCAAGAACGGATGTGAGATCCTGTTCCCGGTGAAGCAGGGTACTCGCCGCGAAATGACTATCTATGAAGCCAACGGCAAAGTAAGCGGCACGATCCGGCAGCAGGTACAGAGCGTAACGAATACGGCCAAAGGAATGAAAATAACCACAGCCCAAGAGATGTATGACAAGAAAGGAAAACAGATCTTTTCGAGTGTGGCGAACATGTGGTGCGACGGCGACCGATTCTATGTCGATGCCCAATCGTTGCTCAACGAGCAAACGCTTAAGATGTTCAAAGACATCAAGTACAAAGTGACGGGCGTGGACATCGCCTATCCGTCCCGAATGTCGGCGGGTCAGTCCCTGCCCGATGCAGAAGTGACGATTACGGCCGAAGCGGCCGATTTCCCGTTGCCCCCGATTACTCTGCGAACCATCGGACGCAAGGTGCAGGGCATCGAGAGCATTACCACTCCGGCCGGGACTTTCGAATGCTACAAGATCAGCTATTCGATCGTCATGGAAAGTATGATTACGGTACAGATGAGTGCCGTGGAATGGATGTCCAAGGATGTCGGATGCGTCAAAAGTGAAAGCTACGACAAGAAGGGCAAGCTCGTAGGCAGTACCCTGCTCACGAAGCTGGAGTAGCCGTTCCCGAGCCGATTATTGTGAGTCGCTCGTTTATGCCAGGTAGTATTTTGGTGATATGAACAAGAAATGTTTCACTCATAAAAATGCCAAGAATTATGAAATTAAAAATTGCACTCAGACTGCTGCTGGCGACTTTTGCCATAGTTTTATTTAGCCCTCTGGCCAAGGCCCAGATGGATATTGGTGGAGACGATGTATTGATCGAGACGATGTCCACCCTATCAGGATATTCAGAGGATTTTTATTACAAGATGGCTGTGGCAGACAATGGATGGATCTATGTGATGTTGGATTTCTCTCGTATTTATTTTGATGATGTCAGGCTGTATCGTTCCAAAGACGGTGGTGCTACTTACCAAAAGTTAGGGTCTTTGGGGTCTTTGGTGCCTTATGACTTCGATGTCTCGCATTGCGATTTTATTGTAACGGGAAAGGATGAAGATGATATCAATGTTTGGACAGTCATGACAGCATTCGAATATGTAGGTGGTACTATTGGCAATGGCGTTTTGCTGATGCATCGCCATGATGCAGATATCAATAATACAGAGTGTGTGTACAAGAAGGATTTCCCTAATAATAGACTGATGGGTGTAGCCATCGCCTCCAACTACCGTGCGCCCTCTCCTTACGGTTTGGGGGGCGATCCTTTTGCTCTCGCTGTCGCCGTTAGTGGCTCCGGAAGCGATCACAGCTTCTTGGACTATATTTTTTCGTTAGATGGTGGAGTACACTTTGAGCAAAAGCGTATTTACACAAGACCCCAAAAACTGACTATCAATAGAGTAGACCTTTCATTAGGCAGTACATCTCCTTCTCTTGGATTTAATACTTGGCCACTAATGGGAGTCGTATTCGAAATGAATAAGAACCTTGATGGCTTCGACATTGGTTTCATTTCCAACTTTGTGGACTATGATCCCCGCTATGCGTGGTCTGAACCGATAATAATAGAAGAAGACTGTGGATGGACTGATTTTAATCCTTTGGGAGCACTAAGTATAGAGATCCAAATGATGTTGGATGACAATTCGGATAATACCGTGGGTGGAGAACGCTCCCATAACTTCCTGATCACTTACCCGGGCCATTACGTATATCCGAAGCAATCTTTCAATTATTCTCCCGGACATACACCGACAAAGAAAGATCTGGTCTTTAAACACTGTATAGGTATTCCGGCTTTGGCATACGATAAGGAAGGCGATCGTTATCTGACTACTTTTCAAGATCACAATCTAATGAGATACAGATGGATCAAATACGATGACATTAACTCTTTTTATGGTTGGAGTTGGCCATATGTATATGCAAAAGAAGCTAAAGATAAAAAGAGGCGCCGTCCGCAAGTAGCACTCAATCCTACCAATGGAAAGGCTTGTTGGGTATGGCATACTCGCAAGAGCCCATATGATGAAACCAAACCACATCCTACTCCTGTAATTATTAAACATTTCCTATGGTCCGATACGGAGTGGGTACATGCTCTGGACGTGGGGGACGTATTGCAGAAGGAGGGTAGCATGAAGCTCTACCCCAATCCTGCCAAAGAATATGTTCTGATCAACCTACCCAAAGAAGGGGGGCACGAGGCAGTCGTATACGACATGCAGGGCCGAATCGTGGAGAAAGTTTCATTTTCAGGGAAAGAATATAAGCTGAATGTGCAGTATCTGTCCAAAGGTACGTACATGCTGAAAGTTGTAGCGGATACGGAGTATTTCGTGGAAAAAATCATTGTAGAGTAAGAAATCGGCACGAAAAATCTAAGAACGGAAAAAGACACCTGAGTCTTGGAGTGGGAATGCTTGTCGGAAGAGAATCGCCCGACTTCTTTCCCGCTTTGAGGCGATGAACAGCGAACTCTCCCGTCCGATCTGCGGGAGGGTTTAAGATCCTCTTATACACAAGGGTCTCTAATAAACTGTGACCGGATCCATGAGAGGGAGAGTCGTCCTGACAAACCTTCTCGTGGATCTTTCTTTTTTTCTATCGGCTTGAATGGTGGCAAAACGCACCGGCTCGGCATTCAGGATGTTCCGGCATCGGGATAGCTCAAGGTCGGTTTGCGCTCCAAAATTTTCGTGTTTGTGACCTCTAAAAACGTGGCGCGTAAACTGTTTCGTTTTGGCGTGGAAAGTGAAAAATTTACGCGCCACAACGAAAAAAATCTCGTTCCGTTTTCTCGGAAAACACAGACCGCAATCGGCAGATTTTTGGCTCGAGGTTGGCCAGAGATCGGATCACCGAAGCGAGGCTGATGCATAGGTATATATGAGCCAAGGGATGTATCTGTAGGAATTGACGTACTTTTGTCCGGAACCAAGTCCGTTTTTAGAGTATGCGCTTTGATGAATTGAATTTAGGAGATGAAGTATTGGATGGTCTCGACGCCATGAATTTCATCGAGACCACACCTGTGCAAGCTGCAACCATCCCACCCATTCTGGAGGGTCGCGACGTGATCGCTTGTGCCCAGACCGGCACCGGCAAGACGGCAGCCTATCTGCTCCCCATACTGGATCGCCTGAGTGCAGGCGAGTTTGCCTCCGATGTGGTGAATGCCGTGATCATGGCTCCCACTCGCGAACTGGCACAGCAGATAGATCAGCAGGTGGAAGGGTTTTCTTACTTCATGCCGGTATCGGCCGTAGCCATATACGGGGGTACGGACGGGGTGGCATGGGAGCAGCAACGTCGGGGGATGGCTATGGGGGCGGACATCGTGATAGCCACACCGGGACGTCTGATCTCGCATCTGAATCTCGGTTCGGCCGTCCTCTCCCACGTCTCCTACTTCGTTTTGGATGAGGCCGACCGCATGCTGGACATGGGTTTCTTCGATGACATCATGCAGATATACAAGCAGCTGCCGAGTTCGTGCCAGACGGTTATGTTTTCGGCTACGATGCCCCCCAAGATCCGCAAGCTGGCAGCATCCATTCTAAGGGATCCGATAGAGGTGGAGATCGCCATCAGCCGTCCGCCGGAGAGCATCATGCAGAGCGCATACATTTGTTACGAAGCGCAAAAGCTGCCGATACTCCGCAAGCTCTTCGAGCAGTCGGCTCCGAAGCGTACCATTATTTTCGCCTCGGCCAAGCTCAAAGTGCGTGAGCTGACTTCCACTCTCCGCAAGATGGGTTTCAATGTGGCCGATATGCACTCCGATCTGGAGCAGTCCCAGCGCGAACAGGTGATGCGCGACTTCAAAAACGGCTATGTGGATGTACTCGTGGCCACTGACATCGTAGCGCGAGGGATCGACATCGACAACATACGCGTAGTCATCAACTACGACATTCCCCACGATCCCGAGGACTATGTACACCGTATCGGGCGTACTGCCCGAGGAACAAACGGGGAGGGTCTGGCTATCACTTTCGTCTCCGAGGAAGAGCAGAGCGATTTCCATAAGATCGAGACGTTTCTGGGCAAATCGGTCTATAAATTGCCTGTCGATCCGGAGTTTGGCGAAGTCCCTGCCTACGAACCGGCGAAACGTCGTCCCCGCCGTTCGGGGCGAAGCGGCGAAGCGCGTTCTGGTCGATCCGAAAAGGACAAAAGGCAAGGAAAAACAGCTCCGAACGGGCGCAAGCGCGGAGGCACGAGACAGAGGCGATAGAGCCGAATCGAGCGTGACGGCAACGCCTCTGCCATTGCTTCATCCCGATCTTCTTTTCTTCTTCGAGCTTCCATACATAATGTATATATATTACTTTTGCATCATGTCCGTCAGCAGTCGCCGCGGAGGTGGTCTGACGGCTTCGATTTGCCGGCAATGGAACGATAACTCTACACCATATCAAAGATGAACAACGAAAACAACTTTTCTGTCTTCTCCGGGACAAATTCCCGTTATCTTGCGGAAAAGATCTGCAACAGTCTGGGTTGCCCTCTGGGGCGAATGAATATCGAGCACTTCGCCGATGGTGAATTTGCCGTATCCTATGAGGAGAGCATTCGCGGTCGGGATGTCTTCCTCGTACAGTCCACATTCCCATCTTCGGACAACCTGATGGAGCTGCTCCTGATGATCGATGCAGCCAAACGAGCTTCCGCACACTACATTACAGCTGTCATCCCCTACTTCGGATGGGCCAGACAGGACAGAAAGGACAAGCCCCGTGTATCTATCGGCGCCAAGCTGATCGCCGACCTGCTAAGCAAGGCAGGTATTACCCGTCTGATCACGATGGACCTACATGCGGATCAGATTCAGGGTTTCTTCGATGTGCCGGTGGATCATCTCTACGGCTCTACCGTTTTCATGGAATACATCCGCAAGAATATGCCCTTAGAGAACCTCGTAGTAGCTACGCCTGATGTCGGAGGTACGAAGCGTGCCAACAGCTATGCCAAACATCTCGGTGTGCCGATGGTAATCTGTCACAAAAGCAGGCTCAAAGCCAATGAGATCGCCGAGATGCGTATCATCGGGGATGTGCAGGACAAGGACGTACTGCTCGTAGACGATATTGTGGACACTGCCGGCACGATAACCAAGGCTGCTGACCTGATGAAGGAAAACGGAGCACGCAGCGTATGTGCCATCGCCAGCCATGCCGTGATGAGCGATCCTGCTTCGATGCGAGTAGACCAGTCCTCTCTGAAGGAAATGATCTTCACGGATTCGATCCCCTATCCGCACAAGTGCGAGAAGGTGAAGATTCTCTCTGTGGCCGACTTGTTCGCAGAAGCGATCAAGCGTGTTTGCAGCCATGAGTCTATCACCACGCTCTATTATTTCTAAAAACATAGAGAATAGTCTGCTCGGAATAGAGTTGCCGAGAGTCATTCCCTTTCTCGCGCAGCTGACCGAACAAAACTATTCGACATAATATAGTCCTGCCATGGGTCGTATCAAGCAACGTTGGAAGCGTATTATCTTCTGGGTGCTCATCTCGCCCTTGTTGCTCGTACTGCTCGTGGCAGGACTGCTTTATCTCCCTCCCATACAGCAATGGGCTGTAGGGATAGCCACACAGAAGGCTTCCGAAGCCACCGGTATGCAGATAGGCATCGGACGCATCCGTCTGGGCTTTCCGCTGCATCTCTCCTTGCAGGACATCACAGCCGTAAAGGTGCAGGGCGACACACTGGCAGATATAGGCTCCCTACGGGTCAGCGTCTCGGTACTACCGCTCCTCCGGCGGCAAGTGGAAGTGCCGGAGCTTAAGCTGCAAGATGCGTCCATCCACTATACTGACAGCTTGGGGCTGATGGATCTGAGGCTGAAAGCCAAGTCGATCCGAGCAGCTCACATAGCTATTGATCCCGAAGCCAAACGAGTAGTGCTGGGGCGGTGGCAACTATCCGATACCGACATCGCATACTTCAGTGCAGATACGACGGCAGCCGATACGACTCAGAAAGAGCCATTCGACTGGCAATTCGAGTTGGACAGGCTGGATCTGAAGAATATATCCGCTGAAGTCCGGATGCCACTTGACAGTGTACTCCTCAAGACATTCGTCGGAAAGGCGGCAATAGCGAAGGCCAAAATGGATATTGCAGACATGCTCTATCAGGTCGGCATGGCGCAGTTGGACCGGACTGTTTTGTCTTACGATACGGACGAAGGGGAAGCTTCGCCTACCTCTTTCGACTATCGCCACATTGCTCTGAACGATGTTTCCCTCCAAGCCAAAGATATTTGTTTCCACGACGGTGATATGGAGCTTCAGTTGGTCAACGGATCCCTACGGGAGCGTGATCGGTTCGAACTACAGCGGTTGTCCGGGAGGTATAGGATGGATCGTTTCGGTTTCCTTCTGACAGACCTTTCCCTTGCCACCGGGCACAGCCATATCAACGGAGAAGTCCGACTACCATGGAGTATCTTCGAAAAAGATCCGACAGCCATGATCAATCTCTCTATGGATGCTTCGATCGGATTGGAGGATGTAAACTATTTGGCCGGCGATAATTTCCAACTACCCTCACGCAGGTTAGTGCGTTATCCCCGGACTCCGGTGGATATAGTGATACAATGCACAGGCACACTCGATGAATTGGAAGTAGAGCATATGTCCTTGTTCTGGGACGGAATGGCCGATATGGATGGACATGGAGTGTTTACGAAGTTGCTTGACGATCGCAATCGCGCCGGCAACTTTGTGCTGAACATGGGTTTTCATCAGGATGCATCAGGCCTTTTGGCGTTTTACGACAAGGCTCTTTACGAACGCTTCGCTATTCCGGCGGGCATGACTGTCGCTGCCGAGCTGAAGATCAGACGAGGAGTGTACAGCGGTCAAGTAAAGCTGACAGAGCGTTCCGGCAGCGTCCGTATCGATGGCGACTATCTGATGGGTACGGATAAGTATCGGCTCGATATGCAGGTGGACGGTCTGAATTTCAGTGCCTTCATGCCGAAGGATAGTATCGGTTCCATGCAGGCAGTGCTTCATGCCGAAGGGCGTGGATTCGATCTTTTCAATAAACGTACTGTCTCCACCATACACACATCGGTCAAACACATCCGTTGGAAAGAACGAGATTTGGACAGTATCACTTTCGATGCGGCATTGAACGAAGGAGTGCTCTTCGCTTCATTCAATAGCACCAACTCCTTCCTGAACGGGAGTATGCAATTGGATGCCCTCCTTGGCAAAAACAAACTGGACGGCTCTGTAATGGTGCGGATGGATTCGGCAGACTTCAATGCATTGGGCTTTGCGGACACCACATTTGCGGCAGCTTTTGTCCTTGAGGGTCATGTGAAAAGCGATTTGGCTCAGACACATCGGTTCGAAGCCTCGGTACACGATTGTTACATGCAGCTCGAACGCTATAAAGTAATACCGGAGCGAATAGATATATTAGCCGATACCGATCCCGATAGCATCCGTATAGATCTTGTGTCGGGCGACTTGAAGATGGCTCTCAGAGTGGGAGAGGGCATAGATGCCGTTACGGTCGTGTCCCAATCTCTCGGGAAGAAGATAGAGACATTCCGCAACGACTCTATTCAGCGTCTGCGACTCTCTTCGATTTTTCAAGAGCTGCCTCATGCGACCTTTACCTTGCAAGCCGATCGCTACAATCCGCTCCACGACTTGATGGAAGTAAACGGTATGAAATATAACTCCATCCGTGGCAAGCTGACAGTTTCGCCCGAAAACGGGGTGGAGGGGTATATGGATTTGCAGGGTTTGCAGCGCGATACGCTCCGCGTCGATCGTTTACATCTGGACATTGCTACGCTCTCACAATACGGTATGTTCGCGCCGGATTCAGCCAATTCGGCAGAGGTGGCGGATTCGATTTTGAACAAGTATGATCGCATGATCCGACTCACACTGACCATGGATAAGAATCGTTTCCGTCGTCAACCGGCCATGTATGGCAAAGTGGTGGCGGATGCTACCCTCCAGGGGTTGAATCTGCGCCTGAATTTGGCCGATGGAGCAAAACAGGATGCCTACCGCATTGGCATTCACGGATTCTGGGACGAAAGCGGCTACGGACTCAACTTCATCGAATCGGAGCCCGTCGTGTTGGCCTATAATCGTTTTATTGCCAGCAAGGACAATCGTATCTTCTATCGAAATGAGGACAAACGTCTGTCTGCCTCACTTGAACTAAGTAGCGAGGATGGGCAATACTTGTCCGTGCAGGCCAATGATACCATTCCTGATTTGGAAGAGATAGACCTGAATATCCGCAACCTGCGGCTGCAACAATACGTCCGGATGTCTCCTCTTCCTAATATAGCCGGCAGATTTTTCGCTTATGCACGACTATCCCGTACGGGGGGAGAGAACGGTATCACTACGATTACCGGAGATCTCTCTGTCAATGAGTTCGAATTTGAAGGCAAGTCTATCGGCAACATTGCATCCTCTCTGTTCTATGAACCCCGTAACGATCATTCGCACTACGTGACAGCAGAGATAAGCTACAATGGAAATGCTGCCCTCAATCTCGATGGCATCTATCATGGAGGCATCCGTGAGAACAATCTCGATATGGCTGCCATCCTTAACGGATTCCCGCTCGCCATCGCCAATCCATTTATCGGAGCGGAAAGAGCTTCCCTCTCCGGTTTCATCGAGGGAAAACTTGCTATCGCCGGTAAAACGGATAGCCCTCTGATCGATGGTCAACTGAATATGCGGGATGCATCGGTCTATTCGCCGATGATCGGCAATACATTCTATTTTTCGGACAAGCCACTGGTCTTCGATCGTCACAAATTGGTTTTCGACAATTATCAGATACGCGCCCAAGAAAAGACGCAAGACGGTCTTAATCTTAATGGAGAAGTAATCCTGACAGGAGCCAGAGCCATGACAGCCAATCTGAAGATGCTGGCAGATGAGATGACCGTGTTGGACAGCAAAAGAAATCAGGGCGACTTGCTGTACGGCAAACTGATTGCCTCCACCGATCTTTCCCTTCGCGGCCCTCTGCAAGCACTTGCGATTTCGGGCACTCTGGATATTCACGGTGGCACTTCATGCACGTATGTGTATACAGGTGCGGATCTGGAAACGGAAAGTCGGATGGGCGATGTGGTGAATTTCATGGACTTTTCCGATACGATCATGATCCGATCGCAGGCTGAGATGGAAAAGGAAAGAGCATCCTTCGGTGGCATGAATATGCTTGTTCGGATTCATATTGATCCGGTTGTACAGTTGGGTGTCGATCTCTCAGCCGGACATCAAGACTATCTGGAGTTGCAGGGAGGAGGAGACATGACTTTCACTATGCCGGCTTACGGGGAAATGAGTTTGACCGGACGGTACAGTATGAGTGGTGGCGGCACCATGCGCTATACGCTCCCCGTCGTGGGTAAGCAGGTCTTCACTATCGACCCATTGAGCTACGTACAGTGGAGCGGCAATGCACAAGAGCCTTACGTCAACTTCAAAGCAGTGCAGCGAGTACGTGCCGATGTGATGGAGAGCGGTAGCAAGACGTCGAGAAAGGTGAATTTCGATGTTGGTATCATCGTCAAAGAAACGCTCAAGAATATGGATTTGGTGTTTGATGTCGAAGCACCGGAGGACTTCTCTATCCAAACCCAACTGCGAAGTATGGGGCCGGAAGAGCGTTCCAAGCAGGCCATCGGACTCTTGGCTACAGGCTCTTATTTGGCTTCGCAATCGAGTGGGTTCAACTTTGACAATGCACTCAGCAGCTATGCTCAGGGAATGATCAACAGTGCTTTGGGCAAGGTATTCGATGGCTCCGGACTGAACATCGGTATGGAAAGTCACGATGGCACCGATGGCGGCGGTACATATACGGACTTCACGTACAGCTTCAGCAAACAGTTCTATGACAACAGGATCCGTGTCGTGATCGGAGGATCTGTCGCTTCCGGCTCCAATGTGCCGACCAATAAGGAAAGGACTTTGGTGGACAATGTATCCGTGGAGTACCGTCTGGACAAATCAGGAGCACAGCACCTCAAACTCTTCCATAAGAAGAACAATGAAAATCTGCTCGAAGGAGAGATAACGGAGACCGGTATCGGCTATGTGATCAGTCGAAAGTTGGCGCGCTTGTCCGATCTGTTCCGTTTCGGCAAGAAGAAAGAGACGAAAACCATAGTGCCGAAAGCAGAAGCTCTCAAACCCGAAGAGGAGCCGGTATCCGTGCAGACGGATATCATTCCGACAAAGCGATAAGAATCCGATGAAAGTATTACGGCAAGTATTCCTCCCCATCCTTTTTGTCCTACTGACAGGAGCCTGCTCCACCACGAAGAACCTGCCGGAAGGCGAACGGCTGTATATCGGAATGGGCAAGACACAGATACTCCGGCAGGACAAGAGCCACGCCGGCCAACAAGCTCTGACCGAAGTGGAGAGTACACTGAAAGTCACACCCAATGGAGCTATTTTCGGCAGTGCAAGTGCCTCCTTACCCAAGATACCATTCGGGCTATGGCTATACAACAGCTTCGTGGGGGATTCCACTGTCATTTCGAAATGGATATTCGACAAGTTTGCCGCCAAGCCGGTTTTCATCAGTCAGGTCAAATCCGATAGTCGGGCTAAGGTGGCGACGAACATCCTCCGCGAACACGGGTACTTCGATGCTAAAGTAAAAAGCAGTGTGACCACTCTGAAAAAGGACTCGCTCAAAGCCAAAGTCTCCTATACGGTGGATATGGCCTCTCCTTATCATTACGACAGCATCATTCCCTTACCGATCAGCACTTTCCCCGACAGCATTCTGGCTTACAGGCAGACTCCGTCTTTGATCAGGAAAGGAGACCAGTTCAATTTGGCAAAGCTGCACGAAGAGCGTCAGACCATCAGTGCCCTGCTGAGAGACAATGGTTACTACTACTTCCGCCCACAGGATATTATCTACGAAGCCGATACCCTCCTCGTAAGAGGTGCCGTATGCCTGCGAGCCAAGCTCTCGGAAGATACTCCACCCCAAGCCATGCGCCCGTGGAGGATAGGGAAACGGACAGCAGTCCTGCTCGGAATGAACGGAGAAAGCCCGACAGACTCGCTCGAAGTGGAGGATATGAAAGTCCTTTACTATCGTAAAATGCCGGTTCGCCCCAAGATTTTGGCCAAACGCTTTCGTTTCTTCCCCGGCAATCTGTATCGGCAGAAAGACGATGAGACGACACGCAAATCCTTGGCTCGTTTGGGAGCCTTCTCCGTTATCGATCTCAATTTTTTGCAACGCGATTCCATTTCCGGCCTTTTGGATGTGCGACTGCTAACCACCCTCGACAAACCTTGGGATGCATCATTAGAGACCTTGTTCACGAGCAAGAGCAATGACTTCATCGGTCCCGGACTGAATTTTGCTCTTGCTCGGCGCAATGTATTCGGCGGAGGAGAAAATCTTTCTTGGAATATCGGTGGATCGTATGAGTGGGAGACCGGCAATCGTCCCGAAAATAGCAGCAATCGGCTGATCGATATAAATTCGTACAACATGAATACGGCCGTGAACCTCTCGTTTCCCTCGATTGTATTTCCCGGTCTGCTGGACAAATACTATTACTACCCCACGACTACGACTTTTCAGGCTTCTGCCACCGCGCTGAACAGGGCACACTACTTTAGCATGTACTCTTTCGGCTTTTCGACCACCTACGAATTTCAGCCCTCCAAGGAACACCGGCATGCTATTTTCCCGCTCAAGCTCAACTACAACCTCCTGGGGCATCAGACAGTAACTTTCCAGGCCATTACGGCGAACAATCCGCCCCTGCTGCTCAGCCTTCAGAGTCAGTTCCTTGCTCAAATGGGGTATATCTATACGTTCAACAAATCCGTTTCAGAGAAAAGTCCTCATCATCTTTGGATGCAATTCGGACTATCCGAGGCAGGCAATCTCCTGAATCTGATCTATCTGGCAGCCGGCAAGAAGTACAGCGACACCAAGAATTTCGTCGGCGTCCCCTTCTCTCAGTTCATCAAAGCCACGGGAGAACTGCGCTATTCCTATACCATAGACCGCAATCAGTCACTGGCAACCCGTTTCGGAACTGGCGTGATCTATAGCTATGGCAATATGCGAGTGGCACCCTATAGCGAGCAGTTCTATGTAGGCGGTGCCAATAGTATCAGAGCTTTCACCGTCCGTAGCATCGGCCCCGGGCGGTTCAATCCGGATTCCGACAATCAGTATTCCTATTTGGATCAGGTGGGCGAATTCAAACTCGAAGCCAACGTGGAATATAGAGGCAAGCTTTTCGGGGATCTCCACGCAGCCGTTTTCCTCGATGCGGGCAACGTTTGGCTCTTGAGGGAGGATCCTTCCCGTCCGGGCGGTGCTCTGTCCGAAGTGGGATCGGTGAGCAATTTCCTGAATAGCATCGCTCTCGGCACCGGTGTCGGCCTTCGCTACGATCTGGCATTTCTCGTGGTTCGTGTCGATGTCGGCTTCGGTCTCCACCTCCCTTACAATACGGGTAAGAAAGGTTACTACAATATCCCACGCTTTAAGGATGCCATCGGTTTCCATTTGGCTGTCGGCTATCCCTTCTAAGAGGAACAGCGAAAGAAGATCAGCCCTTTCGTTCGATACAAAACTCCGAATACCCATTTGTGATAAAATCTGTTATCGGCTGCTGATAGAGTAGTCTCAACAGACAAAAAGCGAACGAAAAATCGGGAAAAACTCGCGCCATGATTTCGGATTTGCGGTTCGTCTTTTTTTCAAATCTCGAACCAAAAGCGAAAAAAAGACGAGCGAGAATTTTTTGATCACCGAACGACTATTTCGGATTTTTCAGTTCCGTTTTTTTGTGTCTTGCCGCTCGTGTTTTCTTTATCGGGAGTGCCGATAGGGATTTTGTTAGACTTTTCATACAGTATATTACAGATTTTCGGTTTTTACAGGATTCCTCTTTTGGGGGAGCTTCGGCGGATCTCTTTTTCGACTTTTAAGCTAAGGAATGTAAGTATCTTTGCCACTTGAAAGTAAAGTTGTCTGCGTGAGTCAAAGGAAAAAACTGTCAGCCGGTCTCATCCGGTTTATCCGTCGTTATCGCAAGGCTATGCGTCGCTCCAAATGGATCGTCGTGGCCGTGCTGACTGTTGCTTTTTGCCTGTTGATCCTTCCCAATCTGATTTTGCAAATTCCGTCAGTGAAGCGTTCCGTCGCCGGACGTGTGCAGACCGAGCTATCCAAAGCACTCGGAACGCATGTCCGCATCGGGCACATCAGCATTGGCTGGTGGCGACAAATGGAGATCGACGATATTGTCATCTTCGATCGTGCCCGTCGTCCTGCGGTATCAGCCGAACGTTTGACCGGGGGGCTCGATCTGCTCCCTCTTTTGAAAGGCCGTCTGAGCTTCTCCTCTGCTCGTCTGTTCAAAGGCGAACTCGATGTATATCGTTCGCGTCCCGATACGGCTCTGAACATTCAGTTCCTTCTGGATGCTCTGAAAAGTAAGAATCCGGAAGAGCCGTGCCGGCTACGACTCAATATCAATACCATCTTGCTCAGGAACTGCCGGCTCTCTGCTTCGGGATTGTACAAGGCCCAGTCCGACACATTGGGATTGCTCGACTTGAATGCCAAGGTACGTCTTTTCCAAGCGGACAGTACGGGACTGAAAGCTCAGCTGCGCCATCTTTCTTTTCTCGAAAAAAATACCGGTCTCGATCTCAAAGAACTGCATGCCGATGTCAGTCTTCGTGGCGACACTTTGGGAGTGGCTCGTCTTCATATCTCTTTGCCGAATAGTCACATCGGTATGGTCTCCGGATACTGTGTTCTCTCGCCCGAAAGCTCTGCCTTGCCTGCCATAAGGGTGACGGACTTGGGCGGACGGATCCGTCCCTCCGACCTGAAAGGTTTGCTCCCGGCACTCGATACGATGGATGATATATTGAATCTCTCTGTACCCGAGCTGACAGTCGCTTCCGGCGAAGCGGTTCTGCCTGAAATCAGTATGAACTATGGCGATGAACTGACCTTGCAGGCAGGCATAGGATTGGCAGAAATAGGAAAAAAGGAACGGATGCATGTCAGACTCCGGTTGGATGAGCTTAAGCTCGGAGTCCGGGCCTACATGCTGGCAGAACGTCTTTTCCCCGATAAGCTCCCCACTCAAATGCGCCACTTGGGTGCTATCGATATTATGGCAGCCGCTAACGGCCGGCTGGACGATCTGCGCCTGAAAACTCGTGTGGAGACGGATGCCGGAGCTTTGACCATACAGGGCAGCATCGGCCTCGATTCTCTCTGGCGACTTGCCGATGTAGATGCTCATGCGACTACCGAAAGACTGGAACCCAAGCTCATGGCAGACCGGCACGATTGGCCTGAACATGTGGCGTTCGACCTGAAGATGAAGGCCCGACTGGCTGCCGGCAATCTCCTCTCGGGAAGTGTGGAGGGACGCGTGTCGCACCTGACTTTCCGAGGCTATACCTATGAGGACCTGACGATCGACTTACAGGCCGACAAGGGGCAGTGGTCAGGCATCCTGAATATGAACGACCCCAATGGCCATATCCGGCTATCCTCTGCCGGAGAGGGGCTGCCTTTCTCTTCGAGTTCTTCCCGGTTCGAATGGAATCTGACAGCGCACAAACTTCGTCCCGATCGACTTTTGCCCGGCTTCGGACTGCCATCGGCCGATGCTCTTCTGATTTCTTCCGGAGAATTGGTCGGGAGTCGTATTGACGATCTGACAGGAACGATACGAATAGATACCCTGGATTGGCAAACCTCCGACAAAGAACTGCATCTGCACAATGTGAAACTGGCTATGGCAAGGGTGGAGCGACATAGCTCCATTACCCTCAGTTCGCCTTTCCTTGAGGGAGCACTGCATGGCGAGTTCACATTGTCCAAGCTGCCTTCGATGCTCGAAGGAGTGGTTGGCGCACATCTTCCTGCACTTGCGGGCCATAGGTCGCAGGCAAGAGTGCCGACTGAGGATGTCCGTCTGCGTTTGGCGTTGGACGGCTCTTTGCCCAAGGAAGTGTGCAGCTTCTTCCGGTTGCCTTTGGCCGAAGCGGATTCTATCAGGATCAGGGCAGCCTATTCCGAATTGCTTCGAAGCCTCGATCTGCACATTCGTACCGACAGGCTCATGACTATGAACAAAGAGCTACGGGATACGGAGGTGACCTTGAACTCATCCACCGGCAAGGCCGAACTCATCTGTCGGTCCGACTTGTATGTGAATGGCGATGCCACGACACGAGACCTCAACCTGAAAGCATCAGTGGCAAACGACAGCATCCGTGCCCGACTGGATATGGGACAGGACAAGCGAGGAGCGAAAAACGGATTTATATCGCTGCTCACAAACTTCCATCGGGACGAGGACTCATCGCTGAATACTCATATTCGTCTCGATCGCTCTACGGCACGCATCGGGCGGTATGAGTGGCAGATAGCCTCGGCCGAGGCTATGTTGGCTCCTGAAAGGGTGGTGATCAGCGACCTCTCTATCAAGAGTGAAGGCAAGGCTATTGAAGCGGAGGGAGTACTCAGCAGTTCGCCCTCCGACTCGCTTCGTGTGCGTGTGGATCATATCAGTCTGAAGTACATATTGGATTTGGCCGGAGTGGACTTCGACATGCTCGATGTGGAAATGACGGGAGAGGCTGTCTTGAGCGACATCGCAGACCGGCAGTTCATGCAGGCACGCATTACAGGCGAGAGCTTCACTGTCAACGGTATAGACGTGGGCCCCATATCGGCTTTCGGCTCCTGGGAGAAATCTACGCAGAGGATCCTTTTGGATGCATCGGTACACAATCCCGATGGTACGAGTACGTCGGCTTGGGGGTATATCCGCCCATTCAATCCCCACGCCGGTCTGGATCTGCGATTCGATGCCAAGCATGCCGATGTGGCCTTCATCGGACCTTTCTTGTCGGAGTTCTGTCATAAGCTGGAGGGACATGCTTCGGGAAACATGCGGCTCTTCGGCGATTTTAGCGATCTGACCATAGAAGGGGAGGTTATGGCCGAGCATGTGACTTTCGGAGTCAAGGCTTTGAATACGGAGTATAAATGCGATGGGCAGAAAGCCGTATTCACTCCTACTCGGATGCGCTTCGAGAATATGCTGGTGAGCGATCCGGACGGGCATACGGCCCGACTCAATGCACATATCTCGCATCGCGCTTTCGATGACATCAAAGTGGATCTGAAAGTCAGTGAAGCTCGTAATATACTTGCTTATAACGTGCCGGAGCGGGACAACCCCAATATACATGGCCGGGTTTATGTGTCGGGTGCTGCATATTTGCGCGATGTGCCCGGAGGGATGAGATGCGACGTCAATCTGATTTCCGAAAAAGGAACCCATATCGTGCTGAACTTTACGCAGCCTACGACAGCGGAAGAGTATCGTTTCTTGCGATTCGTAGATCCGAAAAGCAGCCGTGAGCGAGCGAGACAAGAAACTTCGCCGGATCGTCCTTCTCTACTTCTACCTGCTACGGGAGGAGATCCGGAGACGGATTTCCACCTGGTCATGAATGTAGGCGTGACACCGGATGCAGAGGTGGATTTGATACTGGATCCGCAGACCGGCGATGGCTTACGCGGATCAGCCGGTGGAGATTTGCGTATCGATTACCATACATTGGGGGATCTGAATGTATTCGGAGGGCTGGAACTGTTGTCGGGCACTTATAATTTCAACCTCCGGCAGATTGTCCAAAAACGTTTCAGCATCAAAGAAGGCAGTAGTGTGAATTTTGCCGGCAATCCGATGCACGCAACTCTGAATGTAACGGCCGAATACAATCTGACAGCCAATCTGAACGACTTGGACGAATCTCTCGTGAGCGACGTCAGACGGACTACCATTCCGGTGAATTGCCTGCTTCAGATCAATGGTGCCATGTTGCAGCCTGCTGTCAGCTTCGACATCAAGCTACCCAACTCCGACAGCGAATTGGAGCGTCGGGTTCGCAGTCTCATCCACAGCGAAGATTCGATGACGAAGCAGATCGTTTATCTTCTTGTCTTAGGAAAGTTTTATACGCCGGAGAATGTCTATAATTCGGGAAGCGGTACAGACAACTGGACGGCAGTGGCCACCACCACTCTGTCGCAGCAGCTCACCAATATGCTCGGAAGCCTTAGTGACAAAGTGCAGATAGGAACGAGCATCAAGACGACCAACACCTCTTTTCAGGACACCGATATAGAACTGCTCCTGAGTAGTCGTTTGCTGAATAACCGTCTCCTTATCAACGGGAATGTGGGCTATCGGGACAATCCTAATCTACAGAATACCTATGTGGGCGAATTTGATGCCGAATATAAAATCAATCCGTCCGGCTCCATTCGTATTAAAGCCTACAACCACTATAACAACCTCTATCAATATCTGCGCCAGTCCCTGACGACGCAAGGCCTTGGCCTTATCTTCAAGTATGATTTCGATGGCCGGCGGCTTCGTACTAAGAGAGCCGGGGAAGCCCGTAGCGGCATCGATTCTCTTACACGACCCGACTCCGTAAGAGCGCAATAGTACTACGGTTGTATGTTACGGCTGCATGCCGATCCGCATGCAGGCAGTTCTTTCTCATCAGGGCAATCGCATTTGAAGTATTAACACACATATAGCCTGATGATGCTCCGTCCGGAATAAGCACGAATTAATGTGTTAGAGATCCTAATTGTAGAAGGAAGAGACCAAGGCGGAGTACAACCTTTCAAATACGATAGCCCCCTGCCGAAGAGGCCGGCCTCTTCGGGGAATTTTCTGTAGTCTCTGTTGCTCTTACTATTGGAAATTACAATCACGGGTATCTTTCTATTATAAGGAATGGTGCTTCAAATACGACAAGGGAGTCGAGGTCATCAATCTGCTATTGAGTCTCCGAGCTTCCCAAACAAGGGGGGAAAACCTTATCTTTGTTTGACTTAGCATTATAAAGTATGAAGCAGTTTTCTTTTCGTCTGTCTCATTTTTTTCTATTTCTTTCCTTCTTATGGTCGGTGCCGTCTGTCGGCCAGACCCGAGCTTTTGATTCGCGAGTGCAGTCGCTTCTTGTTACTCCTACAGGCACAGAACAGTTGAGGCTATATCCCTACTACCATATAAATAGTGGGGAAGGACTCCGGATTAGTTTTGATCTTATGGGCGATGAGAGTATGACGCTGGGATACAGACTGCAGCACTGTGGTCACGATTGGCAGGCGAGTCCGGTTTCTCCGGCTGAAGCTGTTTCCGGCTTTCTGGAGAACGAATTCGATCCGCCTGCCGTTAGCAGAGCTACTTTGGTCAACTATGTTCATTACGAACTGTCTTTGCCCAATGCGAATTGCACCCCCAAGCTCTCGGGGAATTATCTCATGACCGTATTCGACGTTTATGATCCGGACGAAACGCTTCTTACGATCGCCTTTCGTGTGGTAGTTCCGTTGGCTTCCCTCAAGGGTTTGCAAACGTCCGTTACTTATGAAGATATACACGGTCGTCATCAGCAAGTCAATGTTGAGGTAGATCTGAAGGGCTTACGGATCCTGTCCCCCTCGGAGGAGCTTACCCTTGTCGTGGGACAAAACGGGCGCGAGTCCGAGATGCGTTCGCTCTCCGGACCTTCGAGTATTGCAGGTAATACCATTGTATATGATCAGCATGCCGGAGCTTTATTTCCGGCAACCAATGTTTACAGGAAGGCAGAGATGCTCAGCGATAGTTACAATGGTATGGGGGTGTACCGATCTTACTCGCGCAACGGGCACTATGTGATGGAGTTGTATCCCGACAAAAACAGAGCCGGATTACCCTATCAGTTCGAACAAAACAATTTCGGGAGACGTATCATTCGTACTACTGATGGTGCGAATAGTGCTACCGAAGGAGACTATTATGAGGTTATCTTCTCTTTCGAGAGTGAAAAGTTGCCGGGGCCGGTCCTTTTGTCCGGAGAGGCTTTCGATTTTCTCCCGATGAGCGAACGCGAGCTTTTCTATGATGCTTCGGAGCAGATGTACACTCGTACCCTCATGATGAAACAGGGATACTTCAATTACCTCTACATTCTTCAAACGGAGGATGACAATCTGCTCACTCAGACAGCCCTGACCGAGGGCAATCATTATGAGACGGAGAACAGATATACCGTCTTTCTCTATGCCAAGACACCGGCTGATATTTATGAAAGCCTCATAGCCGTTTTGGAAGTAAAATGACGGCTCGATCGGCGAACGTTACACGTCACCGATTTTCTTCCTTTCGGGCCTTGATATAAAAGAGGATGGGCTACCCTCGCAGGACGATCGTAGCCGATCGTATGTCCGCACCAATGGGGGGATTGAGCTTACTCAGGCTTACCGTGACTTCGTTCACCTGTGGAAAGTCGTGTCGGATTCTTTGCAAAATTCGTCCGGCGACATGCTCGATAAGATTCGAGGGCTGTAAGATCTCTTCTTTGACGGCTTCGTAAACGTGTCCGTAGTGGATGGTGTCTTCGATGGCATCTGAAATAACCGCTTGTGTGACATCCACGGACAAGGAGAGATTGACTACAAACCGGTTCCCCACTTGTCGCTCTTGCTCAAGCACACCGTGTCGGGCATAAAAACGCATTTCTTCCAATTTGATTTCAGTCGTCATAAAGCTTACAGAATTTGAAAGGTTATGGTCAAGAGACATATATCATGAAAACGGCTCGACGTGGATGACTATATGTGTGGGTTGGCCGTATCGTCCACGCAGCAGCTTCTCAACCCTCTGCGTAGCAGCATGAGATAGTGCCACAGAGAGGCCTCCATCCATCAAAATATCGGCTTCGACAGCATAGTAATTACCGATATTGCGAGTGCGGATCCGACGAACACCTTTTACCATCGATTCCGAACAAATGATTTTTTCTATCTCTTCTTCAATATCATCCGGCAAGCTCTGTTCGAGCAGATCGCGGAAAGCCGGAACGGCCATTTGAAAACCTACCTTGATGATAAAGACACTTACTACAGCAGCCGATAGCGGTTCGAGGATCATCCAACCGCGCCCCAAAAGAAAAGCACAGCCAATCCCGATGAAAGTAGCCACAGAGGTATAAGCGTCACTACGGTGGTGCCAGGCATTGGCTATGACTGAACGACTATTTTCCTCTTTTCCGACACACCGCGTTATGCGGAACAGCCACTCTTTGGCCACAATGGAGACAAAGGCCATAAGCAAGGCTATCAATCCGGGACGAGCCAATTCGTCCCCAAAGCGGAGATAGCGATATACCTTGGTCAGACCATCGGAGCAGAGCATAGCTCCGATGATGATCAGCGTAACAGCAATGATCGCAGTGGCGAGGGTCTCGAACTTACCATGTCCGTAATCGTGGTTCTTATCGGATGGTTTTCCCGAAATGGAGATAAAAATGAAAACCACGAAATCGGTCAGCAGATCAGACAACGAGTGTACCGCATCGGCAATCATGGCTCCGCTATGCCCGACAAAACCGGAGAAAAACTTCCCGATCGTCAAAAGCAGATTACCTAAGCAACCGACTATCGTAATACGTTTGATACGTCGAGAACGCCGATTAGGATCCGAAAGTGTAACCATACCCAAAATCGATGAAACAAAGAATTGCAAATCTAAACAATGTTGCTAACTTTGCAATACAGAGAAGACGAGGAATAAGCCGCACTGTTAGATCGGGGAAACTCATCATAACAACTATTCCGAGGACAATTTCATCGCTGATGGCGGGCCGCACCTTCGGGTTGCTTTGCACAGCGGATTACAAAGGTGGTGGAATCCTCAAATCTTGTCTTTCGGAGTTTACGCTATCCGCAGTGCGGCTTTTCATATAAGCATAAGAAATGAGGGTGTGTCGAAAATCGCTTCAGCAGCGTTTTCGGCACACTTTTTTATGTCAGAAAGGTGTACTGAGAGCCTGCGTAGCCGTAAGCTACCATAGCAATCCGGCGTATTCTTATTTCAAAAGGACGATGCGGCAAAAGCGATGCTACTTGCCGATGGATTGGATTCGCCTTCGCACGTCTTTGGATATTTCCAAGAACATATAACCCGATTTGCCGGAGTGAATGTCAGCTTCGTTTTCCTGATATTTCTTGTTGGCATATTCTTTCGACTTCTCGAAAGTCAGCATGGACATCTGATTTTGGGATTTGCCTATCATCGTCGAATCCAACTGCTCATCAGGGAAAAAGTCGTCCAAATCGACATCACCGATCATCGTTGTCTCCAGGAATGTTTTTTCTTTTTTGGATATATCCGTGTAATAACCGACGAACATATGGCCGGGCATCCGAACGAGGATAGGTTCGATATTGATAGCCCGCAGCAGGGATGCAAAGAGCACGCTACCATCTACGCAGTTGATCTGAGAGGACTCCAAAGCATCATCGAAGGTGCGCACACGCTGGGAGAGAACGACATTGCTGGACAAGCTGGAATTGGCTACCGAGCTGTAGCGGAACTGTCTTTTCTGCAATATATTCCAAAGAGCATACACTTGTCTGTCCACAGGATTCTGGGCACTTTGGTAACCTGAGAAGCGATTGACGATACGCGTGTTGAGTGCTTCACGAAGCAGCTTGTCGATTTTAGGATTCTCTTCATTGACGTAGGCGGCAAAGAAGATCCCCGTTTCGCAGAATACCCGCCCTCCACTCATATAACCCAAGAGACACTCGTTGAGACTTCTGACAGAGAATGTCCGCACCTGTTGTCCCCAGTTCGCACCATTTATCTCCACTTTTATAGCCACACTGACCGGTTCGGCTTGGTTGTTGTTCCGAAGAGCTTCGTACTTCCATATAATGTCCGGGTATATGGTATAGGTGGAGCCTGACTTATCCAAGACGAATTCGGAAACGGACTGGGAGAAAAAAGGCGTTTCGGCTACTTCCACACGCACACGGCTATTGGCTCTCCGCGTTTTCAGGCGAATACTGATAACGGATTTCGGATTGCCCACGTACAAGCCTTCGACCGGTTTGATTACTTCGGCATCGGTCGTGGCCACCGACAGTATGGCGGACGGAAAGATATTGCCACCCAATTCGTCGACAATTTCGAATCGCTCCCCATAACCGGAATATTGAAAAATCCAGACTCCGACTATTGCAAGAAGCACGATGGAGGAGAGTAGTAACAGCCACTTGGCTTTGGTTCCGAGATATGCCATTGGAAGTTAGTCTTATCTGAGACGATTGGGTATTATTATATGCTACAAGAGCATCCTCATCGTTTGTTCAAAAGAGGAAGAAGACTGCCATAGCCTTCTTTCTTCATATCCTCTTTGGGAATAAACCGAAGGGAGGCACTATTGATGCAATAACGGAGTCCGCCTTTCTCCAGTGGCCCGTCATTGAACAAGTGTCCCAAATGGGCATCGCCGGTCGTACTACGCACTTCTGTACGAGTCATTCCGAAAGAACGATCGATACGCTCGGAAATCAGCTCTTTCCCTATCGGCTTGCTGAAACTCGGCCACCCACAGCCGGAGTCGAACTTATCAGTAGAAAGAAATAGCGGTTCACCTGTAGTAACATCGACATAAATACCTTCTCGAAATTCATTCCAATACTCGTTATCAAAAGCCGGTTCGGTGGCATTGTTGCGTGTGACGGCATACTGCTCAGGGGTAAGCCGGGCACGAAGCTCTGCATCATCGGCCTTCTTATAGAATCTGGCCGTATTGGCTTTCCTCGCCAATTCGAATAAAGAAGGATCGATATGACAATAACCGCGAGGGTTATGATCCAAATAGTCTTGATGATAGTTTTCCGCAGGATAGAAGTTCTTGAGCGGCTCGTTCTCGACAACAATGGGTCGATCGTATTTCGTAGCCAATGCACTTAGTGCGGACGAAATGAGAGAGAGATCTTCTTGATCCGTGTAATAGATACCCGTTCTATACTGAGAGCCGACATCGTTCCCCTGTCTATTGAGGATTGTAGGATCTATGGTCTTGAAGAAAAGATCCAGCAGCAGAGAGAGCGATACCTCACTCGGATCATATTCGACTCTTACCGTCTCGGCAAATCCTGTGGTTTGGGAACAGACCTCTTCATACGAAGGATCCTCGACATTGCCGTTGGCATATCCGACTTCGGTAGCCACGACACCACGCACTTGTTTGAAGAAATGCTCGGTACCCCAGAAGCACCCACCGGCAAAGTATATTGTCTTCGTCTCGGGAATACTGTCATTATGCTTTGCCGAAGGAGAGCAACTACCGGCACTTAGAGAAAAACTAAAAGAAGCCATACTGATAAGAATAAGAGAAAGATACTTCATAACAAATCGGATTCTCTTTTCATGAGAATGGGGAAGAGACAGACTCGAAGTAGTGGCAGGTCTATTCATGATGATAGGGCTCATGGTTGAGAATAGTCATGGCACGATACACCTGTTCGGTGAAGAAGAGGCGGATCATCTGATGAGAGAAAGTCATTCGGCTGAGCGATATTCTATCGGTTACAGCCTCCTGCACTGCAGGGCTAAATCCATATGGGCCTCCTATGACAAAGACCATTCGACGGGTGCCGGTCAGCATTTTCTTCTGCAAAAAGGCTGAAAACTCCATGCTGGAATACTCTCTGCCTCGCTCATCGAGCAATACGGTGCTGTCCGACGGCCGAAGACGAGCGAGTATCTCCCGACCTTCGGCATCCTTTTGCTGTTCGGAAGAAAGCTTGCTACCCAGACGGACATCGGGTATTACCTCCACTTCGAAAGAAACATAATGGCTCAACCGACGAATGTATTCCTCCGTTGCCTGAGCCATTAGTTTGCTGTCGGTCTTGCCTACAACGAGCAGTACGATCTTCATCAGAAAGGCAGATCATCCCCCGCATCGGCGTTGGAAGCCCAACCCGTTGCCGGCTGAGACGGCATGCTCGGTTGTTGCGTTGGAAAAGTCGGAGCACCGGCGGCAGGCATTTCCTGTGGCAACTGCTGCTGACCTTGCTGCCCGATATATCCGCGCTCCATGCGCCAGGCCTTCACATCGGTGTACCAACGGCCGTTGAACTCACGGCTTTCAATATCGACCCAGACCGTAACCTGATCGCCTATTTGATAGGAAGGATCAATACGATCTCCCCACACGCTGAAGTGTATTTTGCGAGGGTATTGATCAAGCGTTTCCAGTATGTACTCTTGTTTTTTCCATTCCTTTCCGGAAGCCTTGCCGACTCCCGAATTGAGTGGCAGTATCTGAATAAGCTGCCCTTGAATCTGAATATCCATATTTGTTTTGTTCTAAATAGTTATCGTTGGTTTTCCAACGCCTCCGCCATGGTCTTATCGAAAACCGATGATGTGGCGTACTTCGGCAAGGGTTCGTGCAGCACTTTCACGAGCGCGTTCGGCTCCTTCTCGAACCACTCTGTCCAAAAATGCTTCATCCGCCTGAATCTCCAAGATTCGTTCCCTTATAGGAGTGGTAAAGGCGACAATGTCTGCCGCCAACTGCTTCTTGAGATCGCCATAGCGAATAGAGCAGTTATTATAGAGATCATCGAAATGGCGATAGACCTCATCCGAGGAAACGATGCGGAGCATGGAGAAAAGATTTTCCACCGGCTCCGGCTTCACGCTGTTAGGCACTTCGGGGCCGGCGTCGGTCACGGCTTTCATTACCTTCTTGCTAATCGTTTTGGCATCATCGGCCAAATAGATGGCATTGCCTTCGCTCTTGCCCATCTTACCGGATCCATCCAAGCCCGGCACCTTCAAAGCTGTTGCACCCGGAGAGAACGATTCGGGTTCGGGGAAGAAGTCCACCTCATAGATCGTATTGAAACGGCGGGCAAACTTGCGTGCCATCTCCATGTTTTGCTCCTGATCTTTTCCGACAGGAACTTTCACGGCACGATGGATCAGAATGTCTGCTGCCATCAATGTCGGATATGTGAGCAGGCCGGCATTGACATTGTTCGGCTGCTTACGGGCTTTTTCCTTGAAAGATGTCGTTCGCTCCAGCTCGCCCAAATACGCATTCATATTCAGATAGAGATAAAGCTCGAGCACCTCTCTTACATCACTCTGTACATAGATTGTAGCCTTCTCCGGATCGACCCCGCAAGCCAAATATTCAGCCAGTATCGTACGCACATTGCGGACTATATTATCCGGATGCGGATGTGTGGTCAGCGAATGCCAATCAGCAATAAAGAAAAAGCAATTATACCGATGCTGCATATCCAGAAAACTCCGAATAGCACCAAAATAATTGCCCAAATGCAGATTGCCGGTCGGCCTGATACCACTGACTACAGTTTCCATACACAAATCCTGTTTTATTTGTTTTCCGATGGTCGCAAAGATAGGGAAAAAGAAACTTTTTGTCCGTAATTAAAGCATTTTGCAGATTCTGCGGATTCCGGCTATCAGTGCAATACTAAGGTAAATTTTGCAAGAAGCATTCGAGCGGAGTTCTGAATTCGAGTTCCTTTCTTGGTCTGCACATTCCGGACATTCCGCCAACACACCTTCAAGTCTGGCAAGACTTGCTCGGCCGACAGAGAACCATCAGTCTCTCGGAAATTTCCATGAAGGTATCAGAAGTCCATCCTTTCGGATGCCTGAAAGTCTTCGTTGCTCTATGAAATATACGTGCCAAAAAAGTTTTCAACAACGAAGCTGAGTTTAGAATCATTCCAAATAAGCATCCGAAAGGAAGCGAATTTTGAGACGAAAGAGAAAAGAAAGCGACCTTTTGGAGCTTGCAATTCGCTTTGTAGGAGGTTGATTTGCGATTTATATATAAACCGTTTTCGATTTGTATATAGATCGTTTCTAATTTATATATAAATCGCTTTTGATTAATATATAGATTGATTGCCATTTGTATATAAATCGGATAGCCCAAAAGGCCCTTATCGAGGGCCATAAATAAAGAGACACGCGCCAGGTTCACTATAGAACTCGGTGCGTGTCTCTTTATTTTGAGTGCTTTATGGAGAGGATCTGTTCCTTTTTATTTGTCTGATACAGCCTCCCCTTTATTCAAATACTGCGATGTCGAATGTGTCTGTCGGGGCGACAATGCCGACCGGAAGGCTCGCGTGTGGGAGGTAATTTCAGTACTCATAATTTATTATCGTTTAGTCGTTTATTAAAGTAATTCTATTCGTTCGAAAGACTGTTCGGTCGCAACATTAAGCTTTCTGTAGAAACCTCTATCGGCCGGCAAATATAGCGAAAAGCCGAAACTACAGGGAATCGTAATCTGCACATTCAATTATCAAGTGCAACGGTCTGCCCATTTTATCCGCGGGTCTATCTGTTTAGGAATATGTGAAGGGTGAAAAGGTGTTTAAGATTCGGCAAAAATAGTGTAGCTTTGCAATCTAAGTTTTTTGAGAATGTCCGCACAGACTTTTTTCTTCAAGCTACTGTTGCCTGCTTTGCTCCTTTGCACAGGAGTCGTTTCGGCACAAACCAACGTTGCTTCCTATGAGCCTGTCCGCTACAATGGAGAAGGGATCGTCTATGCCCTCCCACAGACACGCATCGTTGTACGGGCACAATTAGAACGTACTATCCACAAGCCCGGACCGCTCCATCTCTATGCCCAAAGGTACTTCGGACAGGAGGCCGGCGGAGAACCGAGCATCCGTTACCGTTTGGGTAGAGTGATAGCCCAATCTGTGGGAATACCCGATTTCGATCAAAAATATATAGTAGAGTTCCGTGCCGGTACGGTGGCAGACTTCGTAACCCTCAACAAAAGAGGTATCATAGTCGGTATCAATGCCGACAGGCAAGACCTGCCGTCACCATGTCCGGACACTCTCTTCCGTTTGCCGACAATACAGCCCGGCATAGAAAAACGTCCTGCATTGCCTCAGGAATATACCGTGGCAGGCACGAAAGGAAAGCAAGCGGAAATCGCCGCTGCCCAAGTATTCCGCATACGTGAGAGCCTGATGGATTTGCTGACCGGTCAGGCTGAGAACATGCCCAAGGATGGAGCGGCTATGCAGCTGATGACGCAAGAGCTGAAAGCACAGGAGACTGCTCTGCTGGAATTATTCTATGGAAAGGAAGAGATTGCATGGGAAGAACGCTCATGGACTATTGAACCTAAAAACGATATAAAAGGACAAATCCTTTTTCGATTCTCTCCATTCAGAGGGGTAGTCGATTCGGACGATCTTTCGGGAGAACCGGTTAGTTTCAGCCTTCGCACCACGGACAAGGCTCCGGAAATGGACGAAAAAGAGGCGGCCAAGTATGAAAAGAGCCTCAAGGGTATCGTATACAATCTGCCCGGAGCCGCTCGCATTACATTGGAACACAACCGCAATGTACTCTTCGATGAAGAGCTTCCTGTCACACAATTTGGCCGTAGACAGGCCTTAGCTCCCAAAATGTTCCGCGACAGGGGTCCGGCTATCCGTGTCGTATTCGATGAAAATACGGGAGCCATCCGTCAAATCAACGAAAACAAATAATAATCAACCATTAAAACGATTTCTTATGCTAAAGAATCACCCTAAAGGACTGATCGGGGCAGCCCTCTCTAATATGGGCGAACGCTTCGGTTTCTACATCATGATGGCAATTCTGGCTCTCTTCCTTGTGAGCAAATTCGGTCTCGAAAAAACAGAAGCCACCACTATCTATGCTACTTTTTATGCGCTGATTTATCTTTTGGCCTTGGCCGGAGGGTACATTGCTGACAAAACGAAGAAGTACAAGGGAACCATCTTTGCCGGTCTTATGCTCATGACTCTCGGCTACGCGATGATCGCTATCCCTACACCTACACCGGTGCCTAATTTTACGCTTTATCTGACACTTACTTGTATTGGCTTGTTTGTTATCGCCTTTGGTAATGGTCTATTCAAGGGCAATCTGCAAGCTGTGGTAGGGCAGATGTATGATGACCCTCGTTATTCCGACAAGCGTGATACCGGATTCCAAATCTTTTATATGTTCATCAACGTTGGAGCCCTTTTTGCTCCGATGATTGCAACTGGTATCCGTAATGGCTGGGTTCAAAGCCATGGATTCGAATATGACCCGGACCTACCTGCCCTTTGCCACAAGCTCATCAATGGCACCATTACTCCCGAAGCAATGGAGACATTCAAACGCATTGCAGGAGAAGTAAGTGGCAGAACTGTAACGGACTTCTCTGCCTTTGCAAACGAATATCTCAATATCTTCAACACCGGATTCCATTATGCATTTGCTGCAGCAATCGTTGCAATGTTTATCTCTATTGTAATTTACATTGCCAATAAGAAGAAACTTCCTGACCCCAGCAAGAAAGCAGCAGCTGCGGCAGAAGCCAAAGCTGAAATTCAAATGAGCAGCACGGAAATACGTCAACGCATCTATGCTCTCTTTGCCGTATTTGCAGTAGTTATCTTCTTCTGGTTCTCATTCCATCAGAATGGTGTTACGCTTACATTCTTTGCAAATGACTACACGGATTTGAGTATGATCGACATCAATTTGGGATTCACTCGAATCAAAGGTGCCGAGATCTTCCAGTCATTCAATCCGTTCTTCGTTGTATTCCTGACGCCTATCATCATCGGTATTTTCGGATGGCTGCGCTCTAAAGGTATCGAGCCTTCTACTCCGAAGAAAATTGCTATCGGTATGGGAATCGCCGCGTTGGCTTTTGTGATTATGTCCATCGGTTCAGTAGGTCTGCCTACTTCTGCTGAGCGTGAGGCATTAGGCGGACTTACGAACGCACAACGCGTTACGCCTTTCTTGCTAATCGGAACTTATTTGATCCTTACCATTGCAGAATTGTTCATCAGTCCTCTCGGATTGTCATTCGTATCGAAAGTAGCACCTCCCCATCTTCAGGCTGTGATGCAGGGCTGCTGGTTGGGAGCTACCGCTTTGGGCAATCAGCTTCTCATTATCGGTACGATTATGTATGAGAACATTCCCATTTGGGCTACTTGGGCTGTATTCGTGGTAGCATGTCTTATTTCCATGTTTACGATGTTGGCAATGGTTAAGTGGCTGGAGCGGGTAGCGAAGTAATATACGTCTGTTAAGACCAACGCTTCCTGAGGCTGTCTCATCTCGATGGGGCAGCCTCTGTCGTTTTTTGCTTGAGCGGTAATAGCGTCGTAGCGGGGCGATTAGTTTCTATTGCCGGAGCTTCTTTCTACTTTTGTCGCGGATGCAGACCGGAAAAGATCTGCTCCCTTTCCACATATGATTCAGACGATCGAAAACAGACTGATAAACGGTGGCGAACCAACTTTTGAGGAAGCCCTCCTGCTGGCTTCCTCTGCCGATAAGGAAGCACTCTATGAGACAGCACATCGGATCACCCGACATTTCATGGGCGATAAGTTCGACACTTGTTCCATCATCAACGCCAAGAGCGGCAACTGTCCTGAAGACTGTAAGTGGTGTGCTCAAAGCCGCCATTATGCCACTTCGATAGAGAAATACGGACTTCTTTCGGCCGCGGTTTGTGCCGAGCAGGCCGCTTACAACAGGCGGCAAGGTATCGGTCGCTTCTCTCTTGTGGCCAGCGGGCGCACTGCGTCTATGAATGAGATACGGCAGATGGCCGAAAGTTTTCGTGCCATCAAGCAACGAACGGATATCAAATGCTGCGCCTCTTTAGGGCTGCTCTCGGAGGAGAAACTGCAGATATTATTCGACAACGGGGTGACCACCTACCACTGCAATATGGAGACGGCTCCGAGTTTCTTCCCCTCCCTGTGCAGCACCCACACGCAGGACGAAAAGCTCGCCACCATCCGATCGGCACGCCGTGTGGGAATGCGTGTATGCAGTGGCGGAATCATCGGCATGGGGGAGACGATGGAGCAGCGGATCGAATTTGCTTTCTTCCTGCACAGCATCAATGTCTACTCCATCCCGATCAATATCCTGCAGCCGATCCCCGGCACTCCGCTGGAGAAGACTCCGCCTCTAAGCGAAGAGGAGTACCTCACGACTGTGGCACTGTTCCGGCTCATCAATCCTCGAGCTTTTCTTCGCTTTTCGGGAGGACGGGCACAACTAAGCCCCGCAGTTCAGCGTAAGGCTATATATATAGGTATCAATGCAGCCATTACGGGCGACCTCCTCACCACGACGGGAAGCAAAGCCGCTGAGGATATGCAGCTCGCTAAGGAATGCGGATTTCAAGTGACTAACGATACAGACTGGGAGGTAAGCTATGACCATTGACGAAATGCTGCAATTGGATCGCAACCACCTTTGGCATCCCTATACATCGACCATAAATCCATTGCCCGTATTCCCCGTGAAGCGAGCCGAGGGAGTACGCATCTATCTGGAAGACGGCCGCGAACTGATCGACGGTATGAGTTCGTGGTGGGCGGCCATACACGGCTATAACCATCCGCGACTGAATGCCGCCGTAGAACGGCAGCTTCGGGAGATGAGCCATATCATGTTCGGCGGTTTCACCCATCGCCCGGCCGTAGAATTGGCCGAACTGCTTCTGAGCATCCTGCCGTCCGAGCTGAATAAAATCTTCTATGCCGACAGCGGTTCGGTGGCAGTGGAGGTAGCCATGAAAATGGCTTTGCAGTATCAGCAAGCCTGCGGACAGAGCAGACGTACCCGATTCGCTACGATCCGTTCGGGCTACCACGGCGATACGTGGCACGCCATGAGCGTATGCGATCCCGTCACCGGTATGCACGGCATTTTCTCGGGAGCCTTGCCCGTACAGTATTTCCTGCCACAGCCGAAGAGCCGCTTCGGTGGCGAATGGCTACCGGCGGATATGGAGCCGCTCCGAGACCTCCTCTCCGAAAAGGGGGCGGAGCTGGCAGCCCTCATCCTCGAACCCATCGTGCAGGGAGCCGGCGGTATGTATTTCTACCATCCCCGGTATCTCGTCGAAGCTCGCAGACTCTGCTCCGAAGCCGGCGTACTGCTGATATTCGATGAAATAGCCACTGGATTCGGTCGCACGGGCGAACTGTTTGCGCTCCGGCACGCTGCCACGGTGCCGGATATTCTGTGTCTTGGCAAGTCATTGACTGGCGGCTATATGACCCTCTCGGCTACGATCACAACCGAAGCGATAGCCCGGACGATATGTTCGGGCGAAGCCGGCTGCTTCATGCACGGCCCCACGTTCATGGGCAATCCGTTGGCGTGTGCCGTAGCGGCCGAAAGCATCCGCCTTCTGCTCGAAAGCCCTTGGCAGGAACGAGTCAGAGCCATCGAGGCACAGCTGCGCGAAGAGTTGTCACCGGCCATTTCGTTCGATGGTGTGGCCGAAGTACGTGTCCTCGGAGCCATCGGCGTAGTGGAGATGAAGCGGCCCGTGGATATGGCCACGCTGCAGCAGCGATTCATCCGAGAGGGAATCTGGGTACGCCCCTTCGGTCGTCTCTGCTATCTGGAGCCACCCTTCATCATATCGCCGGAAGATCTTCGTATCCTTACGCACGGACTTCTCCGTGTACTCGGTCAGGATCGATCCATTTCATTTACCCGATAAATACAAGAATTATGTCCGAAACAAAAGAAAGACTCTGCATATACGCCGACTTCCCATACGAATTTGCTGTTTGTGCACCGCGTACCGACTGCCCCAAGCGAGAGCAGTGCCTTCGTGCCTCGGCCTACGACGGAGTATTGGCACGAGGCCTTCAGAACATAATGGTGATCAATCCCCTTATCCCCACTTCGGAACAAGGGTGCAAAGCCTTTGCCGACAATACCCCCGTGCTATTCGCCCATGGTATCACGCACCTCTATGACGAACTGCCGCACCACGCCGTGCAGTCGCTCAAGCATCGTCTCCTCACCTATTTCGGCAAGACCACTTACTATCGTATCTACCGCAAGGAACGCTACATCACCATCCAAGAGCAGGACTATATCCGTGACAGCTTTGTCCGGGCCGGATTTTCATCCGATCTGATCCGCTACGATGCGATGGTGTACATGTACGAACTGCAGAGCGCCATGGTCAAGAGCGACTGAATCCTCCGGGTAGTACGTAACCATCGACTATAGGCCGATGGAAGTTTCACAGCTATGAAACTGCGGTTTCATAGCTGTGAAACTTTATTTTCATAGTCGAGAAACTATAGTTCCATGGCTGTGAAACTGTAACCGGCCTGCACTGCAAGAAAATTTTGCCGTACGGGAAAAAATTTGCTTGTCGCAGGAGAGTGTATATCCCTCCTTATAGAAGTTTGAAAAATGGGGCGAGTTATTCGATTCGCATAATTCGGATTAAATAAATACATTTGCGAGAAAAGCGATTGCCATGAGTAACAGGAAGATAAACCCGTTTGTCGTGACGGGAAAAATCGAACCGGAATATTTCTGCGACCGAGAATCCGAGTCGGCGCGCCTCATCAAGTCCATTGCAAACGGCAATAACTCGGTGGTTATCTCGCCACGTCGAATGGGGAAAACGGGACTGATCCAATTCTGCTATGACAAGGAAGAAATCGGCAGGAACTACTATACTTTTTTTATCGACATCCTCCACACATCGAGCCTGCGCGAATTTACTTACCTGCTCGGCCGCGAGATATACGAGACTCTGCTGCCACAGAGCAAAAAGATGATCAACCTCTTCGTCCGCACCCTCAAGTCGATCAGTGGAAGGTTCGGGTTCGATCCCGTAAGCGGAATGCCGACCTTCGGTATCGAGCTGGGCGACATCGAACATCCCGAATACACGTTGGAGGAGATTTTCCGGTATTTGGCCGATGCGGACAGGCCCTGTATCGTTGCCATCGATGAGTTCCAACAGATTGCGAAGTATCCGGAGAAGAATATCGAGGCTCTTCTGCGCACTCATATCCAAAAGCTCCGCAACTGCAATTTCATTTTCGCCGGCAGCGAACGGCACATGATGCAGGAGATGTTTGCCTCGGCTGCACGCCCGTTTTACCACAGTGCCGATATGCTGGAGCTTAAGGCCATCGAGGCGGATGTTTATATCCCCTTTATCGTAGGGCATTTCGAGAAACGCGATCGCAGCATCTCGCCCGATGATGCAGCACGGGTTTACCGGCTCTTCAAAGGGCATACTTTCTATATACAGAAGACCTTTAACGAGGCTTTCGCAGACACGCCCGAGGGCGAAGTATGTACGCCGGAGATCATCGAGTCGGCCATCGATAATATGATAGCATCGAACGATACCATATTCCGCGAGATACTCTCCAATATCCCCGAGAAGCAAAAGACCCTCCTCTATGCCATCGCCAAGGAGGGAGAGGCCGAGCGTATCACGTCTACCGGATTCATCAAACGTCACAACCTGATCTCCGCCAGCTCCGTGCAGTCGGCTGCAAACAAACTGCTCGACAAGGACATTATCACCGAGATCAACAAGGTTTATTGCGTCACGGACAAACTTTTTGCCATGTGGATCAATACCCTCTACGGCGCCAAGGACTTTTGGCGAATGACCTCCCGACCATAATACAGACCATTATTCATAACCTTCAAATAAAAAAGTATGATGAGCACATTTTTAAGAAAGAGCCTGATGATCGCTGTATGGGGGCTCATCGGCCTCATGATGACAGCACAGTCGCAAACACTCCCCACCGGCAAAAACATCGCGACAGGTTCGAAATGGAACGGTACGGACAAGAGCTTCGTCGAGACACTTCCTCCCGCAGGCCCCGTTCGCAGTATAGCAGAGTCCGAACGTTCTGCCGGAGTTCTTATCTCTTATCCTCGGTGCATCCCGATGGAGTTGGTCATAGAGCTGTCCAAGGACGACACCGTCTACACCATTGTAGCGAATGAGAGCGAAAAGGCTATCGCCGTATCCGAATATACAGCAGCCGGCGTAAACATGTCACTCTTCTCTCCCCTTTGTGTCCTCTTCCTTTCTTAGCCGATTGCCGTTTTTCGGTCAAAAAATCTTTTTTCGCGAGGGAAAAAACATCTTCTCATTCTGTTTCTTTTGCGCTCCTTTTGGGTCTCTCTTACGCGCGCGAACATATTATATATACGCTCCCTTTTGTCTTCTTTCTTGGGAGGGGGTCCTTTTCTTCGGGGGCTGTTTTTTGTCGAACCGGTTGAAAAAAGATTTTGAAAGATTTGTCTGTAAAGAAAAAAGGCGTACTTTTGTGACCGCAAAAGCGATTCCTGCCCGATTCGGAGAGGAATTGTTCCGCCGAGCGCGTCGGGATCTTTTTTTGGGGGGAGGATCAGGCGACGAGCTTTTTCTTGAGCGTCAGCCCTGAAAAAAGAGCCGATTGATTTTGCCGATTCGGAAAAAGGTTTTACTTTTGCACCCACTGTCCGCCACATGAAGGGTTTCGATCCGGAGATTGGGGAGGGGGCAGTCGGAGCGCGATCATTGACATTGTTCATACGAAGAACAAAAGTGTAGTACAAGAAGGAGAGAGAAGGGCTTCGCCATTTCTTGCAGGATGTCTGCTCCCTCGCAGAGAGGAGGGCCGATTTACCGGTTGTTATTGACGAAACCGTCTCTCGACGAGGACATATACTCTGTCAAAGAGAAAAACGAAAAGACCGAGAGAGAAAAAGAAACCGAGGTGTACTACCTGATAAATCGAATTATCCAAAGGGTAATAATCGGCGTCTGAGCGAGAAAAACAGAAGCAAACAAACACACAAATATGACAGTGGAGAGTTTGATCCTGGCTCAGGATGAACGCTAGCGATAGGCTTAACACATGCAAGTCGAGGGGCAGCATGATCTTAGCTTGCTAAGGTCGATGGCGACCGGCGCACGGGTGCGTAACGCGTATGCAACTTGCCTTACAGAGGGGGATAACCCGTTGAAAGACGGACTAAAACCGCATACACTTGTATTATTGCATGATATTACAAGGAAATATTTATAGCTGTAAGATAGGCATGCGTCCCATTAGCTTGTTGGTGAGGTAACGGCTCACCAAGGCGACGATGGGTAGGGGAACTGAGAGGTTTATCCCCCACACTGGTACTGAGACACGGACCAGACTCCTACGGGAGGCAGCAGTGAGGAATATTGGTCAATGGACGCAAGTCTGAACC